>ERZ1673693.16-NODE-16-length-271919-cov-9.461080_pt1 | contig 271919 bp, 242 predicted proteins | sample MGYA00580223_ERZ1673693 | MGnify/ENA primary metagenome ERZ1673693 (study PRJEB41218, sample SAMN15661741) | gut metagenome | host: Homo sapiens | place: Canada: London | collected 2015-08-20/2019-03-30 | study: EMG produced TPA metagenomics assembly of...
AGGTATTGCAAAAGCAGTTCCTGTATGATATATTTAATGTGCAGTTTTGAAAGAACAGTTTATTCTTTCATATTCCTCGATAGCTCAATGGTAGAGCACTCGGCTGTTAACCGAGTTGTTGTAGGTTCGAGCCCTACTCGGGGAGTTTATTTTATAAATGAGTAGGACTACTTGTCCATTCTCCCTATGAAATAAGGCTCCATGGTCAAGCGGTTAAGACACCGCCCTTTCACGGCGGTAACAGGGGTTCAAATCCCCTTGGAGTCATTTTTTACTAATGAATTGCATAGTATAGACTATGGCGACATAGCCAAGTGGTAAGGCGTGGGACTGCAACTCCCTGATCATCAGTTCGAGTCTGATTGTCGCCTCTCTAAGGATCTCATAAGTTTCGGCTTATGAGATTTTTTGCATTTATGGAGAATATCTGTTTTCATAAAAATGTATTTATGTTATAATATGCATAAACAATGAGCCGTGCCGTACGGAAGGATAGAAAAGAACTGTGCTTGCACAAAGTTCTTTTCTGGACTTTCGGATGATAGGGCGAACGCCCTCATGAGCAGGAAAATTAGATTTTCCTGCTCATGCACGGATTAAGACAGGCAAAGCAGGGTAAAAGATATGAGAAAAAAATTCATGATAAAGATGGCTTCTATTGGGGCAGTGGTTCTGCTAGCCGCCGGAATGGCTGCGTGCGGAAAAAAGACGGAAGCAGTAATTACAACAGATGGTGAAGAATTTTCCGAACCGGAAAAGGAATATCCTACCGTGGCACAAAGCCGTGCCAAAAAGTTTTCATATAATGATTTAACAGTAGGAAAACTCGAGTATCTGATGACAGAAGATGAAGTGATAAAAATTTTAGGCGAGCCGGTCACATCGTATAATGCGAATGAAAAAAGCACGGCAGCCCAGACGGAGGTCGTCAAAGAAAAAATTTATTCGTATAACGAGCTGACACTTATTTTTTCGGAAATTAAGGGGAAATATGTTTTGACGGCGGCAGCTTCGGTCGGGGAAAACGATACTTTTTCAAGAGGTCTTAAAGTCGGAGATTCCGTAGATAAAATTTATGATGGATATTACAGGGATGCCGACTATATGAATCATACCTACTATTCTGACGATAAGACTGCGGTTATGGGCAAGATGCTTTATGGCAGCTTTACTATGGATGCATTGGAAAATGTCAAGACAAAAGACAAGGTAGAATATGGCGTGATTAATTATAATGGGGCTTCATCACTTGAAACAGCTGAAACGTATATTGTAGAGTTTACGTATTTTGAACCGCCGTATCAGAGCGGTATTGCAGCAGTGACGGATGATTTCGCCCAGATTGCATTTGATATTGATGATAAGGGTATCATTACGGCAATCCGGTGGTATTATTATCCGGAAGAAGAATCTGCGGAATAAAGCTTATTAAAGGGCAGAAAGCAGCGCTTTTAATAAATAAATGAAGAAAATAATATACGATAAAGGAGTATGAACAAAATGAAATCAACAACATTAGTCATCATGGCAGCAGGAATGGGAAGCAGATTCGGGGGCGGAATCAAGCAGCTTGAAGCAATGGGTCCAAACGGCGAAATTATCATGGACTATTCCATTTATGATGCTATTGAAGCAGGATTTAATAAAGTAGTTTTTGTAACAAGAAAAGATTTACTTGCAACATTTAAGGAAGTTATCGGTGACAGAATTGCAAAGGTCATTCCTGTAGAATATGCATTTCAGGAACTCTCAGATGTACCGGAAGGATTTTCTGTACCGGAAGGCAGAACAAAGCCATGGGGAACAGGTCAGGCGGTTCTTGCATGTAAGGGTATTGTCAATGAGCCGTTCCTTGTAATTAATGCAGATGATTATTACGGAAAAGAAGCATTTAAGCTGATTCATGATTTCCTTGTATCAGACCATGCTGAAAAGGCAGAAAAACAGTATGACTTCTGTATGGCAGGATTTATCCTTGGCAATACATTAAGTGATAATGGTGCCGTTACAAGAGGAATCTGCGTTGTTGATGAAAATGAACATTTAATCGGTGTCAATGAAACAGGTGGCATTGTAAAGACTGCAACAGGTGCAGCATGCGATGACAAGGACGGCAACCAGACAGCATGTGACCCGGCAAGCCATGTATCCATGAATATGTGGGGCTTTACACCGGATTTCTTAGACGAACTTGAAAGCGGTTTCCGCACATTCTTATCAGAGCAAAAGGAAGGCGATATTAAGAGCGAATATCTGCTTCCTACGATTGTAGACCAGTTAATTAAGTCCGGCAGAGCCAATGTATCTGTTCTTGAAACAACAGATAAGTGGTTTGGTGTTACATATAAGGAAGATAAGCCGGTTGTAGTAGAGTCTATTAAGAAACTGATTGCAGAAGGAAAGTATCCTGAAAAACTGTACAAATAATAAGGAGTAAGGGCAAATGAAAAAGTTTGCAAGATGTGTTCTCATATTAATATTTGTCATCATTGTCAGCGGTGCCTGCGGTTATTTTTACGAAGACAAGACATTGACAACGATGTATACCTCAACAACACAGCTTTATGTAGTACCGGGAGAGGAAAATGAAGCAACTGTCAGAGCAGTAAATGGCGGACTCAAAGATGATTTTATCATTGTTTTTAAGAGCAATGTTGTTATTCAGGAAGCGCAAAGAATTGCAGGAACATCAGAAGATATTGCATCATATCTTACGGTGTCTTCACCGGCAAACAGTAATATCGTTGAGATTACCTGTACCAATCCGGATCAGAATACGGCAAAACAGTATGTGGATGCGGTTGCAAAGACTGCATTAAAGACAACCAGCATTATTCCGGTAAAGTCCATTCAAATTTTATCAGAAGGAACCTCTACGAATACACCGGTGAAGCCGGATTTATACCGTAATACGCTGATGATTGCAGGCGCGTGCGGAGCAGTCTGTGCAGTGCTTGAAATCATTATTGTCCTGATACTGTGTGCATTTAAAAAGCCGGAAGACCATTCAGATGATGAATTTGAATATGAAAAATATTATGGCAAATATGCAGCCTTGCGTGCACCGCAGCCACAGCAGTTTATTGATGATAAAAAGCATGAGGAAGAAAAGCGGGAAGATGACAATGTAAAACAAAGCCATGAGCCGCAGCCACAGAAAAAACATTCTGAACCGCAGGAAATGAAAGACATTTTAGAAGATTTTGACGAAGATTATGCGGAAGAAGATGAAGATGTGTTTGCCGATGACGCTTTAGAAGACGAAGATGAACCGGAAGAAGCGAAGGCATTACAGGAAGCGGCAATTACGCAGGAAGAAGCCGGACAGGAACCGGATTCACAGATGAAAGTTTCACAGCAGGAAGAAAAACAGGAAGCGGCAGAAACGTCAGAGGACACTCATCCGGATACAGAGGAAGATGTATTTGCAGATGCCACATCTGATGATGATGAAACTGATGATGAATTTGACGGTGATATCTTGGAAGGCGATGTCGTAGAAGATAATGACTCAGACGATGATGTTATACAGGAAGACGTTGTAGAAGAAGATATCGTGGAAGATGTTTCAGACGAAGCTGCTGCAGCAGAAACCGGAACGGATAAAGCGAAGGTGGCGGAAGTACCGGAAGAAACCGCAATTGATATATACCGCGTGGGACAGCAGTCCAGCAGCCGGGTAATTGCAAGAATTCAAAAGTAAAGGCAGGTTTTGTAAGTGTTTAGTGTTAATATTGATAAATTAATAAAAATGACACCGCTGGAAGCAGAAAGCTATGCAAAAGCTGCGGATTCACTGGAAAATCTGCTTGCAGATAAAGGAAATATGCTGGCGGTTGTCGGCAGCGGCATGAGTTCTTTTAAACTTGCAGCGGCATTTATGGAAAAAGAAAAACGTGTATTATTTGCCGATGCAGATTTTAGTCAGGAAGTTTTTTTGGGAAAATATAAGCTTGGCAAAAATTTAAAAGGCATTTTTGATTATACACAGGGTGAGGGTACTGCCAAAGACATCATCTGTGTAACAAACCGTGAAAAACTGGATATTGTGTTTACGGGAAATGTTGAAAACCTGCGTTTTGACGGCACAGCTTTAAAGACGGTGCTTGAAGAATACGCAAAGGAGTATGATCTTGTAGTTGTGCAGTCTGATGAACAGGGCAGAACGGCCGGTGTATGCGATGCAGCCGTTCTGATACTGGAGGAGTCACAGTACAGTGAACTGACTGCCGAAACAAGAATAGCAGAACTTGACAAAAACGGATGTACAGTGTTAGGTGTGATTATTGATGAATGATAAAATGGAGCAGTTTGTAAAATGGGTGGAAGAATCGGATAATATTGTATTTTTTGGCGGCGCAGGTGTGTCCACAGAAAGCGGAATTCCGGATTTTCGGAGTGTGGACGGTCTGTATCATCAGAAATATGACTATCCGCCGGAAACCATTTTAAGTCATTCTTTTTATATGAGGAAACCGGAAGAATTTTTCCGCTTCTATAAAAACAAGATGCTTTTTCCAAAGGCAGAGCCTTCCACAACGCATAAAAAGCTGGCCAAACTGGAAGCAGACGGAAAGTTAAAAGGCATTGTGACCCAGAATATTGATGGTCTGCACCAGAAAGCGGGCAGCCGTCATGTCATTGAACTACACGGTTCGGTATTGCGCAATTACTGTGAGCGATGTCATCAGTTTTATGGACTGGATGCCATTTTACAAAGTGAAGGAGTTCCGAAGTGCAGCTGCGGCGGAAGAATCAAACCGGATGTCGTATTATATGAAGAAGGACTTGATGAAGAAAACATTGAAGAGGCAGTCCGTTTAATCCGGGAAGCCGACATACTCATTGTAGGCGGCACTTCGCTGGGGGTTTATCCGGCAGCCGGGTTGATTGATTATTACCGCGGACATAAGCTGGTACTTATCAATAAATCCGAAACACCGTATGATAACCGGGCAGACTTGCTGATTCATGATGCCTTAGGTGAGGTATTTTCAAAAATTGGATAAACAGGAGTGCATATGGATTATCAGGTTGGAGATATTGTACAACTCAAAAAAAAACACCCCTGCGGAAGCAGTGAATGGGAAATTTTACGCGTAGGGGCAGATTTTAAGCTGAAATGCTGCGGCTGCGGTCATGAAATAATGGTCAGACGCTCGCTTGTAGAAAAGAATACAAAAAATTTAAAAAAGGCTTGAAATCATTTTAGATATATGATAAAATCGTATATTGTGATATATATTCCTTGTTCCTCTCTAATAGAGGGACCAACAAGACCAGAAGGAGGTGCGACGTAGAATGAATAAGTATGAATTAGCATTAGTTGTTAGCGCAAACGTCGATGAGGAAGTAAGAAATGCCACAGTTGAACAGGTGAAAGAATTAATCACTCGTTTCGGCGGTACAATTACTGACCCGGGTACATGCGAAAAGAAGAAGCTTGCATACGAAATCCAGAAGATGAGCGAAGGCTTCTACTGCTTCATTAAGTTTGATGCAGATGCAGCTTGCCCTGCTGAAGTAGAAAGCAGAATTCGTATCATGGAAAATGTAATCAGATTCTTAATCGTAAAAGACGGAGAATAATTGATTTTGATGTTTGGCTTACAACTCTTTGAATAGAAGAGGAGATTAAGTATGAACAAAGTGATATTAATGGGTAGACTGACCAGAGAACCGGATGTTCGTTATTCACAGAACTCTGACGGCTCTATGGCAGTTGCAAGATATACATTGGCTGTAGACAGAAGACGTGCTAGAACCAATAGCGACGGCGCTGAGCAGACTGCTGATTTTATCAGCTGTGTTGCATTTGGCAGACAGGGTGAATTTGCTGAAAAGTATCTTCATCAGGGAACCAAGATTGCCATTACCGGCAGAATCCAGACAGGAAGCTATACGAATAAGGACGGACAGAGAGTTTACACGACTGATGTAGTTGTTGAAGAACAGGAATTTGCAGAGAGTAAATCTTCAGCAGCAGCAAATAGTGGTGCTGCCTATACACCATCAAGACCGGAACCAAGTGCGGCAGCCGGAGATGGATTTATGAATATTCCTGATGGAGTGGAAGACGAAGGTTTACCTTTTAACTAAAACAGGAGGTAAATGAAATGCCAGAAAAGAAGTCTGAAAGACCAGAAGGTCAGATGAGAAGAAGACCAATGCGCAGAAGAAAGAAAGTATGTGCATTTTGTGCAGATGCCAACAAGGCTCTGGATTATAAAGATGTTGCTTTATTAAAGAAGTATGTTTCTGAAAGAGGAAAAATCCTTCCAAGAAGAATCACAGGAAACTGTGCAAAGCATCAGAGAGCTCTTACAGTAGCTGTTAAGAGAGCAAGACACGTAGCATTAATGCCATACAGCATTGATTAATTAGTGGATTGAAAAGCCATGATATCGAAAGGTATCATGGCTTTTTTGTTTACTTTAAATACGAGAAATGATATAATAGTATCACTTTAGGGTTATTGGAGAAGTTGCGATGTTTAATAAAAATGACGGAACCAAAGCGTTTAAACCGGTTGGCAGACTGCGGGTATTTTTTGCGCTGCCGTTTTATATTGCTGTCCTGCTGATTGTGTTAAATATAGTTTTATATTTTATTGACTTTCCGGCGGCAACAGTCATGTCTGTATTTATGGTATTTTATATTGCCATTTATTTATATATGCAGCTGGCATTAAAACCGGGCATTATGCACGATATTATCGCTTTTTCATCGAATTATTCACAGGTGCAGCGGCAGCTTTTATATGAGCTGAGTGTGCCATACTGCCTGTTAGATACCAATGGCAGAGTGATGTGGCTGAATAAGGCAATGTGTGCCTGCATTAATAAGAAGAAAGATTTCAAGAAAAACATATCAACGCTTTTTCCTGAAATTACTGCCAACATTTTCCCGACAGGAGAAGAGCCGAAGGAAGTACGCATTACGTATGAAGAGCGGGATTACTGTGTGGAAATGAAGCGGATTAGCGCCGATATGCTGTTACAGGATGTCGGACTGGTGGAAAGTGACGATAAAGACTCGTTTATTGCACTGTATATGTTTGATGAAACCGATGTCAATATGTATCTTCAAAAGTTAAATGACGAACAGTTTGTTGCAGGGCTGATTTATATTGACAATTATGAAGAAGCCTTAGAGAGTATTGATGATGTGCGCCGTTCGTTATTTATCGGTCTGATTGACAAGCGTGTCAACAAGTATTTTGCAACCGGAGCGGCAGTTGTGCGGAAACTGGAAAAGGATAAGTATCTGGCAGTTTTCCGGTATAAATATTTAGAAAAGCTGCTGGCGGATAAATTCAGCATTTTAGAGGATATTAAAAGTGTAAAAATCGGCAATGAGATGACACTGACTTTAAGTATCGGTATTGGAACGGGTGCAGACAATTATGCGGGAAATTATGATCTGGCAAAAGCCGCAATGGATTTGGCACTGGGACGCGGCGGCGATCAGGCAGTGGTCAAAAAGGGCGACAAGATTTTATATTACGGCGGTAAGAGCCAGCAGATGGAGAAAAATACCCGTGTAAAGGTGCGTGTAAAAGCTCATGCGTTAAGACAAATTTTAGATACAACGGACAATGTGCTTGTTATGGGACATAAGCTGGCGGATATTGATTCCTTTGGTTCGGCAATCGGTATTTATACCATCTGCCGCAAGCTCGGCAAAAATGTGCATATCGTCATCAACGATGTTACAAGCAGTGTCAAACCGTTTATGAAACGTTTTATTGGCAAGGACGAATATCCGGAAGATTTATTCCTTTTAAAAGAGGAAGCACCGGAGTATGTGGATGCGGCAACGGTGGTAATTGTGGTCGATGTCAATAAGCCGCAGCTTACGGAATGCCCGGAACTGCTTGATAAATGTAAAACCATCGTTGTATTTGACCATCACAGACAGTCCAGTGACCAGATTACGGGAGCGGTGCTGTCTTATGTAGACCCGTATGCCTCTTCCGCTTCTGAAATGATTACGGAAATGATTCAGTATGTGGACGATAACATTAAGATTAAGGCATTTGAAGCTGATGCATTGTATGCCGGTATCAATATTGATACGGATGGTTTTAATAGCAAGTCAGGACCAAGAACATTTGAAGCGGCAGCATTTTTAAGACGGCATGGTGCGGATGTGACGCGTGTGCGTAAAATGCTCCGCAATGATATGGACGAGTATAAGGCGGTCGCACATGCGGTCAGCAGAGCGGAAGTATACCGTGATGCATTTGCAATTGCAATCTTTAATGGCGAAGGACTGGAAAGCCCGACAATCGGTGGTGCAAAAGCGGCAAACCAGCTTTTGGATATTTCGGGAATTAAAGCCTCATTTGTCATTACAGAATATAATGAAAAAATTTATATCAGTGCAAGGTCTATTGATGAGGTCAATGTCCAGCTTGTCATGGAAAAATTAGGCGGCGGCGGGCATATGAGCATTGCCGGAGCACAGCTGACAGGCTGTACCGTTAAAGAGGCGGTCGACACCATCAAAGAAACACTGGATAATATGCTTGCGGAAGGAGAAATATAGAAATGGAAGTTATTTTATTAGAAGATGTAAAGTCATTGGGTAAAAAAGGTCAGATTGTAAAGATTAATGATGGCTATGCAAGAAATTTTGTACTGCCAAAGAAGTTAGGTTTAGAGGCAACACCAAAGAATTTAAACGATTTAAAATTGCAGAAAGCAAGAGAAGCCAAAGAAGCAGCAGAAGAATTACAGGCAGCAAAGGAGCTGGCAGTAAAGGTAGAAGAAAAGCCGGTACGTCTGACCATGAAGACCGGTGAAGGCGGAAAGACATTTGGTACAATTTCTACAAAGGAAGTTGCTGCCGCTGCAAAAGAGCAGCTGGGTCTTGATATTGATAAGAAGAAAATGAAGCTGGAGGAGCCGATTAAGACACTGGGTAATCATATTATTACTGTAAAGCTTCACAAAGATGTTACAGCAAAACTCACTGTTTCAGTAGGGGAAAGTAAATAATGGACGATATTGCAATCACCAGAATTATGCCAAACAGTCTGGAGGCGGAGCAGTCTGTGATTGGTTCAATGTTAATGGACAAGCAGGCGATTATCAGTGCCGGCGAAATCCTTTCGGCAGACGACTTTTATCACAGACAGTATGGAATTATGTTTCAGGCCATGGTTGATATGAACAATGCGGCAAAACCGGTGGATATTGTTACCTTGCAGGAAGCACTCAAGGAAAAGGATGTACCGCCTGAGGTTTACAGTCTTGAATTTATCAGGGAACTGCTGGCAGCCGTGCCGACATCTGCCAATATCCGGCATTATGCGACGATTGTAAAGGATAAGGCGATTTTAAGAAACATTATCCGGGTCAATGACAGTATTGCAACAGCGTGTTACGAGGGTAAGGAAAGTACAGAAGATATTCTTGCCGATACGGAGAAACGTATTTTTGAACTCGTAAAAAATAAAGGCGGACATGAATATATGCCGATTGATAAAGTTGTATTGGAAGCACTGGATAAGATTTCCATAGCTGCCAAAAACAGAGGTGCAGTTACCGGTGTGCCGACCGGATTTAAAGATCTGGACACGTATTTATCAGGCTTACAGCCGTCGGATTTTGTACTGGTTGCGGCGCGTCCGTCTATGGGTAAGACAGCATTTGTCTTAAATGTGGCGGAAAATGTGGCGATTAAGCAGGGCATTACAACAGCCGTATTCAGTCTGGAAATGTCCAATGTACAGCTTGTTAACCGTATGCTCAGTCTGGAATCGACCGTTGATGCGGATAAAATCCGTAAAGGCCGTCTGGATTCCAATGACTGGGGTAAGCTCATTGAAGGCGCCGACAGCATTGCAAAATCGCAGCTGATTATTGACGATACGCCGGGTATTTCGATTGCGGAGCTGCGCTCAAAGTGCAGAAAGTACAAAATGGAAAATAATCTCGGACTGGTAATTATCGATTACTTACAGTTAATGAGCGGAAACGGAAAGACGGATTCCAGACAGCAGGAAATTTCGGATATTTCCCGTTCATTAAAGGCACTTGCAAGAGAACTCGATGTGCCGGTGGTAACGCTTTCACAGCTCAGCCGTGCGGTAGAACAAAGACCCGACCATCGTCCGATGCTTTCGGATCTGCGTGAATCGGGTGCAATTGAGCAGGATGCCGACGTTGTTATGTTTTTATACCGTGATGATTATTACAATAAGGATACAGACATTAAAGGCATTGCGGAAATTATTATTGCAAAACAGAGAAACGGTCCGATTGGTACGGTAAAAATGGCGTGGATACCGGAACAGACCCGTTTTGCGGATTTACTCACAAAAGAACAGATTCCACACTGATGAAAGAAATATTTTTAATATCAAAAAAGAACCGGAAACAAGGAATATCCTTTATTTCCGGTTCTTTTTTTGTGTCTTGAAACACGTTTAATGAATAGTTGTATGTAGTCTACTGTGGGTTTGGAGCGCCTACAGGACAGACACCGGCACAAGCGCCGCAGTCTACACATACATCAGCATTGATTTCCATATGAGAAGCGCCTTCAGAGATAGCTTCTACAGGACATCCAGCTGCACAAGCACCACAATTGATGCAGTCATCGTTAATTACATATGCCATGATTCAATCCTCCTTAGATTTTGTTAGTTCATTATACGATATTTACAGTTAAAATTCAACTATCGGATAATAGTTTCTTTGTTAAGAGTATAAAAAAATGCAACATCTTTATAAAAAATGGTGCGTTTGCGGAAAGCAATTTGTTTCTGAACGAAACAAATTGACATAATGATAAAAACAAGGAGGTAAAAACCTCTGCTCCTGCTTAGGACAGAATGTGAGCAAGCTCACATGGCATTTTTCCTTCGGAAAAACAAGGAGGTTTGTATGGTAAAGCTTACGTTAAGACCGGGTGAGTTTATTGATATCGGTGAGAATGTCCGTGTGATTTTTTCAGGCGGTTCGGCAAATAACATTCATTTGCTGGTTGATGCACCCAAAGAAGTCAATATAGCAAGAAGCTCAGTCGGAAAGAAAAAGGAACAGCCGGAACAGAGTGCTCGGACATATTACAGGAAAAAAGGTATATCCGAAGAAGCACAGCGTGAGATTGTCAGCATTTTAATGCGCGAAAAGAAGCGCAACGCGGTAAATGAAAAGCCGTGACGGCAGGACAGTGTTACGGCAGAATTATGAAGCAATGTATGCAACGGAGTATACAAAGCACAAAAATCTGCATTTAACGAATGAGAAGCTTATGGGGAAGACTGCAATAGAAAAAGCAGGGGATTTGATACACATTATTTTACTGGGACTTGCAAAAAACTTACCACCCTATACAGAGAAAAATAAACTGCACAGGCTGTTGGGGGCATTATTTACAAATGAGTTGACGGCAGATGAGAAAATCAGTATCATAGAATCAGAATATAACATTGAAGCGAAAAATGAATTGCGAAAGGACGTGAGGAAAGTGAGCGGATTAGGAGAAAGCCTTGTGGAAAGTGCGGCAGAAGAAGCATGGGAAGAAGCATGGGAACAGAGCAAAATTAAGTTTATCATCAATATGAACGAAAAAGGCTACACAATAGAGCAGATAGCCGACGTTACGGAAAAGAGCAGGGAAGAAGTCGAGGCAGTACTGGAAAAAGAGAAATAATATGCGGCGGCTTTAAGCAGAGATTCAATGAATACTTGACATTTTAATGGGGCAAGCTTATAGTAGAATCACTACGATAAACAGGAGGAACATATTTATGACAAGAATAACCAAGGATACAACAATTGGCGAAGCAATTCAGTATGATGCAGGGATTGTTTCAATTCTTATGGGCGCAGGAATGCACTGTGTTGGATGTCCGTCATCAGCAGGTGAAACATTAGAAGAAGCTGCTATGGTTCATGGTTTAGACTGTGATGAATTATTACAGGATATTCATGACTATCTTCAGTCAGTAGGTTAATTCATAAATAAAAGCGGCGGGATTTACGTTTAATCGGTAAATTCCGCCGCTTTTTAGATGATATGCCGGGGGACGGCATACATTATATTTAAAAGCTAAAGTTTTGCCATAACCTGTATTGCACGGTTTTTTATAATGGAATCCATGTGTTCCGTGAAAAATAAAAGGCTGCTGTCCGGAAGATATTCTTTTTTGCCGTATTCGGAAAGAATGTTGCAGGTCTTGTTAAAGTCCACAGAAGAACAGCGGGTCTTTTCCAAAAATACGTAGTAGCGCCCGTTGGTATGCTTAAATAAATGACTCTTGTCATTGTATACCGGAAGAACGGCTTTTGCGGCCTCACTGAAGGCATCCAGATTTTCAAAAGAAAAGCAGCGGATGACAGGGGCGTCTTTTTGTGTATCGGCAGACGATTCCGGTTTATTTGCCGCAGGTACGGGGACAGTTCCGGTGCCTTTTGAACCGGATGCCGAGCCTTTATTCAGATAATCATTTAATTTGCTGAAAATATTTAAAACGTCATCTTCAATGGAATCCGCGTTTGTATCAGATTCATTTAACTCATCATTAGCAGATGGCAGTGCATGTGCTGCTGATGCATCAATTGTTTCCATGGAATCATAATCCTCATAGGGGTAATCATAATCCTCATAATCGTCGTCCGGGTCGGACGGTGAAAATTTGGAAAAACGGGTATCCAGTTCTTCCGGATCGTCTACCTTTGTAACAATTAAAACGATACAGTCAGCAGAAACAGGAATTGCTTCAATCATCAGAGGAATATCTTCCGCTTCAAAACCGAATTCATAGGAAGCCTGCTGCATCATATCCTGAAAAAGCTTCTTCGCCTTTTCACTGCCGTAAGCCAGCTCACTGATTTTTAACTGCCGGGCTGCCAGGTCAGATTTATTCAGGGTGCAGCGTATTTGGTTTTCACTTAATTTTTCGATTTTCATATTATCACTTCCTATCACTATTGTCCTAAATTTATAATACCCATTTTTAGTGGATATGTAAAGGTTATATTGATGAATATATTATAAGAAATTGTAAAAAAATAAAAATAAATAAAAGATAATTTTGAAAAAATTTTATCAAAAAAAGAAAAAATATATTGCAAATTCAATATTTTTATAGTATACTCTTTATTGAGCTGGTCAATGATAATTTTATATGCCGATATGGAAAGGAGTGGTCCTATGGTAAATTAATCTCAGAAGCGTATGATATCATCAGTGTGCAGGCACAGACGCATCATTCAACGGTGTATCTTGTAAGGCATAAGAAGCTTAATGTACTGCGTACAGCAAAGTTCGTCAGAAAAGATACCGGCGGATATATGCGAATCCTGCGGGAAGCTGATTTTCTAAAAATTCTCAGACATTCCGGAATCCCCTTAATATATGATATTGCTGAAGATAAAGATAGTATCTGCATAATTGAAGAATTTATATCTGGTAAATCTTTGACAGAATACGTGGCAGAATACAGAATGCTTACAGCTGCGCAGATAACAGACTTTGTGCTGCAGATATGTGACATACTGGAATATTTGCATAGTCAGGGCAGCAAAGGAATGGTTCATCTGGATTTGAAACCGGATAATATTCTGATTACAGATACAGGCAGTGTAAAACTCATCGATTTTGACAATGCAGTCAGGATGGGAGAAAGATATGCCACACATTACGGCAGTATCGGATTTGCGGCGCCGGAGCAGTACCACAGGCTGTATCAGGACTGCCGGGCAGATATTTATAGTCTGGGGATGTTAATTTTGTACATGGACAACGGACATGTACAATGTCACGCAGAATCTCTGCATCATAAGAAGTTTTATCCCATTGTAAAAAAATGTATTCATCACAGTATATGGCAGCGTTACCGCAGCGTGAAACAGGTAAGGCAGGCGGTATACAGTTTACAGGCAGAAAATGAATTATCAGAGAACATAAAAGCTCAAAACATTTCTCTTTATGGCACAAAACACGGTGTCGGGACAACGCACATAGCACTTTGTCTGACGGCATATCTTACCCGGAACGGTTTTCGCGCGGTTTATGTGCAGGAAGCAGATGAAGAAGATTTTATCTGCGAAATCCGTCAAAGCATCTTACAGACTGACGGAACGTTCCGGTGTGGAACAATTGCAGTATGTCCGCAGTATCATGGTGCGGTACAGGCTGACCTGTATGGGTACGACTATATCGTAAGGGACTGCGGCACAATTGCGGGGTTGTCAGCGCAGGCAGACATTAAAATTGTTGTGACAGACTTCGGATACCGCAGAAGGCTGGAGTATGAACGGCTTTTACAGTCAGATAAGGACAGTCTGATTTTTGTGAATCATACAGACGGGAATGTTTTTTATAAAGAAACAGGCAGGCTTGAAATTAAACGGCAGTTTTACAGGATACCGTGTGTCTATGACTGGAACAATGGCAGTAAATTATTAGACAGGGTATTTTTGGAAGCGTTGTCTGCAGTGATTTCTAAACCGTGCCGAAAGCAGGTGAAAGGTGGTGCAGGTGCTGACCGGAAGTACATTATTTCAAAGAATAAGTAAAAAAAGCACGGCAGTCCGTTGGGGTGCAAAAGCAGTATCACCCTGCGTTATTGCAGTTATGGGTATTGGCGGGAGTGTCGGAACAACACACCTTTGCATGATGCTTGCAAACAGCATGGCAAACGGGCTTAAGGTGCGGACCGCATTTGTTGAGTACGGCGTGCATGATACGGGCAGTGTCTGCCTGCATCTGGCACAAGAAACAAAAAGTCTTTCGGGTGACATTCACACATTTCAATATGCAGGAATTGATTTTTACCGGTGTATTTCGGAAGAAGAACTTATAAAAATTTCAGCAATGAAATACGAGGCAGTCATACTGGATATGAAATATGGCAGCAAAGAGGTGATGACGGAGTTTTTGCGCAGTGATTTAAAGATTGTCGTTGCCGGCATGAATTTATGGCAGGCAGGACGGCTGAAAGCATTTTTAAAAAATGAGAAACTGCCTTCATCGCACTGGCGCTGTGTCACATTGGGTTATGACAGGAAACTGGCAAAAAAGCTGGAAAAAGAATACGGCATCCGGGTTGGGCTGATTCCGGCAGAGCGAAATCCGTTTGAGTTATCACCGGACGGATTTTTGGAACTTGTAAAATTAACAGAGATGTAAAAAGAAACTACAGACATCATACGGTTTATTTACGGACACCGGATTTTAAACCTATGAATATATATCACAAAATTACAAAATTTTCTGTATGAATCCCCCTTTGTGCAGAAAAAAGGCAGGGAATGGACAAAGAAAGAACATTCCCTGCCCATTTGGTATTGAGAAAAGCCAAAATCTCGTTTATAATTGTCGTACAGTTTTAGTGTACAGGAAAACAGTAGCGCCGTAAGGCAGGGTTAAAGGAGAAAATCATGGAACGGGATAGAAAAAGAAAATTATGGAAGATGACAGCGGCAGTATCAGCAGGGATTCTGGTAATTCTTGCAGCGGTGCTGCTGATAAGAAAATATATGCCGACAGGTCAGAAAATGAGCGGATATGATTATTTTAAGACAGATTCGGCAGCAGAAAATGACAGCACACTGGTGATATTGGACAATGAAATACTTTACGATAAAGGGCGCTATATAGACGGAAGGCTGTATTTACAGCAGTCATTTGTACAGGATAATGTCAATATGCGTTTTTATTATGACAAAGAAAGCAATGCGGTTTTGTATTCGGACTGGAGCGCAGTCTATACGTATTATCCGGACGTCAAGGGGTATCGGGACCAGAACGGTAATACGTATGATACGGAGTATGAAGTGATAAAAACGGCAGACGGTGTGATTTATATCGATTTCGAATACATGGCAGCAGTCAGCAACATTTCCTATGAATATGCAAAAGAACCACAGCGTCTGGTGCTTCATACAACCCATGAAGAACAAAATGAAGTGACAATCCGCAAAAACACTGTGGTGCGGTATCGTGCAGGTATTAAAAGCAAAGTACTTGAAAAGGTGAAAAAAGGTACAGTGTGCCAGTACGTGGGTGCGGTAGATGATGACTGGATTGAGGTGATTACGCCGTCCGGTTATCAGGGTTATGTGAAAAAGAATGCGGCTTCGGATGTATACACGGCAGTACCGGAAGATACATATACGGAAGAATACCAGTCCAATCTGTGCGGTTACAAGGTGAATATGACGTGGTTTCAGGTAACACAGCGTGCCGCCAATGCTTATATTGATACGTATTTAGAGGATGTTTCCGGTATTAATACGATTTCACCGACATGGTATTCGATTGCAGACGGCACCGGAGAGCTGACCAGTCTGGCATCGGATACGTTTGTAAGCAATATGCACGCCAGGGGCTTAAAAGTGTGGCCGCTTGTCAATGATTTTAATAATAATGTTGATTATGCAGCGTTTTATTCCAGTAAAACGGCAAGAACGAAGCTGATTAACAACCTGATGCAGGAAGCACGTCAGTATGGTTATGACGGCTACAATATTGATTTTGAATATGTAAAGAAAGATTTCGCGGACGATTATTTACAGTTCTTGCGGGAACTGTCTATCGCATGCCAGAATAACGGGCTGGTGTTATCCGTGGATAATTACAAACCGGCAAACCACAATGCCCATTATGAACTGGCAGAACAGGCGGTTTTTGTGGACTACATTGTGATTATGGGGTATGATGAGCATTACGCAGGTTCAGATGCGGGATCGGTGGCTTCCCTGCCATTTGTGGAGGACGGTATTTCAAGAGCTGTCAGCATGGTACCGTCAGAACAGGTGATTAATGCTGTTCCGTTTTACACGCGCATCTGGACGGAGAATGCCGGGGAAACCAAGAGCCGTGCAGTGGGAATGCAGGCGGCGATGGATGCCATGCAGGAAAATGGTGCAACAGCCGAATGGGACGAAACAACAGGACAGTATTACTGCACCTATGAAACATCCGCAGGAACGGTTCAGATATGGTTTGAAGAAGACCGCTCTATCGGTGAAAAGATGAAATTGTATTCAAAATACAAGCTGGGCGGTGTGGCAGAATGGAAACTGGGACTTGAAACCTCGTCGGTATGGAGTATTATTAGTAATGGACTAAACTACGCATCATAATAGAACGGTACGGTTCATACAATACAGTAAAAATAAGATGTGGCAGGGTAGTTTGAATCGAAAAAGACTGATTACGGGCATGACGGTGATTTTACTGCTGGCAGTGTATACGGGAATGTATATTGTACTGCCTGCGGCAAGACAGACAGCAGGGAAAAATGAAACGTCAGAGAGCAGGCAGGAAGAAAATCAGACGGCACAGGCAGACAGTACCAAAAGAACCGTTGTACTGGACAGCGGGCATGGCGGATTTGATCCGGGTAAAGAAAGCAGTGACGGCATATTAGAAAAACACATCAACCTTGCAATTGCAGAGCGGTTAAAGGAACTGCTGGAGAAAGAAGGAATCCGGGTCGTGATGACGCGGACAGACGATAATGGCCTGTATACAGAGAGTGATTCCAATAAAAAGATTGCAGATATGAAAAAGCGGTGTGCAATTATTGATGCAGCAAAGGCTGATATTGTTGTCAGTATTCATCAGAACAGTTATCAAAGCCCGGAAGTAAAAGGTGCGCAGGTATTTTATTATAAACATTCGGCAGAAGGTAAAAAACTGGCACAGATTTTGCAGAAATCTTTGAAGGAAAATCTGGATACGGAGAATAAGCGGCAGGAAAAAGAAGATAGTACATACTATATGCTGCTGCATACCGGTGCGCCGACTGTGATTGCGGAGTGTGGCTTTTTATCCAATCCACAGGAAGCGGCTCTGTTAAATACTGCCGAATACCGGCAGAAGGTCGCAGAAGCACTCTGCAAAGGAATATTGGAATATTTTACATCTACAGGAAAATGAAGAAAGCGCTGCATACGGCAGCAGAAATGGAAGGAACATGGAAACGATTATTGCACAAATCACAGAAAATGAAGAACAGAATCAAAAAATATATGAGCAGGCATCAGACATTTTAAAAAGAGGCGGTCTGGTGGCTTTCCCTACAGAAACCGTATATGGACTGGGTGCAGATGCGCTTGATGAGGAGGCATCGGCTAAAATTTATGCGGCAAAGGGAAGACCGTCCGATAATCCGCTGATTGTGCATATTGCGGATACAAAGGCACTGGAGGAGCTTTCCTGTGATGTTACCGCACAGGCAAAGCTTCTGGCGGAGAAGTTCTGGCCGGGACCGCTGACCATGATTTTAAAGAAAAGTGACTGTGTGCCAAAATCCATTACCGGCGGACTGGGTACGGTAGCCATCCGTATGCCGAGCCATCCGGTTGCAGCACAGTTAATCAGAACTTCCGGGGTGTATATTGCAGCACCGAGTGCCAATATTTCAGGGAAACCAAGTCCTACAAGAGGAGAACATGTCATTCATGATATGAAGGGCAGAATTGATATGATTATTGTAGACGATACGGTTGATATTGGTGTAGAATCTACGATTGTAGATTTAAGTGAAGATGTTCCTACAATTTTAAGACCGGGTTATATTACAAAAGAAATGCTTTCGGAAGTGCTGGGAGAAGTACGTATTGATCCGGCGATTATGGGCAGTGTAAAGCCGGGCGTTGTACCGAAAGCGCCGGGCATGAAATATAAGCACTATGCGCCCGATGCAGACCTTGCAATTGTAGAGGGTGACATCGATAAAGTTGTAGATAAAATCAACGCACTGACAAAGGAAAAAGAAGCCTTAGGATACCGTGTAGGTATTATGGCAACACAGGAAACAAAAGACCGCTATGAAAGCGGTGTTATAAAAGTAGTCGGCAGCAGAAAAGATGAGGCGACTGTCGCTCACAACCTGTACGCAGCCCTGCGGGAGTTTGACAAACAGCAGGTGGCATACATTTATTCAGAGGGCTTTTCTGAAAATCAGGTAGGGCAGGCGGTCATGAACCGGTTGATTAAAGCCGCCGGACATACTATAATAAATGTCTGAAAGTGACAGAAGCGAGGACTTTCTATGAATACGTATAGCAGAATTTTGTTTGTCTGTGCAGGAAATACATGCAGAGGTCCCATGGCGGCGACAATCATGCAGCAGTTTGTACAGGATATGGGTATCCTTACAGATTCAAGAGGAATGGTTGTCTTGTTTCCTGAACCTTATAATCCCAAGGCGGTTGCAGTCTGTGCGGGACACGGCATGATTATGCCGAGTAACAGTGCAGCACAGCTTGAGAATACGGATTTTGACAACAACACACTGGTACTTGTGATGAATCAGTCAATGAAGCAGAAGATTTATGAAAGCTATGACCGGGCAATTAATGTGTATACGCTTGGGGAGTTTGCCGGAGCGGGCGAAACAGAAATTGCAGATCCATATGGACGGGGCATTGATGAGTATAACCAATGTTTTGAACAGTTGTATGTATTGATTGAAAAAGCAGCAGAAATAATCAGAAAGAACATGGAGGAAGAAAAAGATGATAGCAATCGGCAGTGATCACGGCGGAGTAGAGTTAAAGGAAAAGGTAATCAAGCATTTACAGGCACGCGGCATTGAGTGTGAAGATACAGGCTGTTACAGCACAGAATCCTGTGATTATCCGGTATATGCAAAGAAGGTAACAGATCTGGTGACATCCGGAAAATGCGAACTGGGTATTTTAATCTGTGGTACCGGTATCGGCATGAGCATGGCAGCCAATAAAGAGGATGGCATCCGTGCGGCATTGTGCCATGACTGTTTCAGCGCGGAAGCCACAAAACAGCACAACAATGCAAATGTATTATGTATGGGTGCAAGAGTAATCGGGGAAGGACTTGCCTGCAAAATCGCAGACATTTTTATTGATACTCCGTTTTCAAACGATGAACGTCATATCAGAAGAATCAGCATGTTTGACTAAATGGCGGATTAGAAGAAAGGTCAGGGAATGCAATGAGCGATAAGAGAAAAGATTACATTTCATGGGACGAGTATTTCATGGGCGTTGCAAAGCTTTCCGCCCTGCGTTCGAAAGATCCGAATACACAGGTGGGTGCGTGTATTGTCAGCGAAGATAATAAAATCCTCTCCATGGGATATAACGGACTGCCAAGGGGCTGCTCCGATGATGAATTTCCGTGGTCAAGGGAAGGCGATCCGCTGGATAATAAATATCTGTATACGGCACACAGCGAGCTGAATGCCATTTTAAATTATCAGGGCGGCACATTGCAGAATGCAAAAATGTATGTGACACTGTTTCCGTGCAATGAATGTGCGAAAGCGATTATTCAGGCGGGCATTAAGACACTGGTCTATGACTGCGACAAGTATTCTGATACGGCATCGGTGATTGCATCGAAAAGAATGCTCAATGCCGCAGGAGTACGGTATTATAAATACGATTCGACCGGAAGAACCGTGCAGATTGAACTGTAGGGTTCCGTGGAAATATGCCATTTGTGCATGACAGCATGGACAAAAACAGTACAGTGTGTTTAAGGAAAAGTGTAGATAAAAAGGACTGTAAATGACAAAGCGCGAAGAAAAATGCTCAGAGCGTACTGTCAGTTACAGTTCTTAAAAAATTCATGGAAATTGATGTACTTACGTGTTATTGCAGTTTTGATAAATGATTCAAAGCCGGATTTAATACTTCATACCGTTCCAGTTCATCTAAATAATCTTTAAAATCCCCGTTATAAATAATAGAAAGCAGTGCATTGAGGCGGTGCAGGGAAGTTACCAGCATATCATTGCTGATAATGGACATGCGGCAGGCATCTGCCAGTTCATCTAAATCCACAACGCGGACAAAACCGTCATTTTCAATAATAACATCGGCAAGCAGATCGGTAAAAATATAAGTGTCGGTATTTTTATCATAGCTTGTGTCAATAATATCACAGTAAATATAAGCGAGCGTTCCGTTCTCCTTATAAAATTTGCTGATTTTCCAGCCGTGTTTTACGACATAGTAGGATATTCCATAGGAAAATTCTTCCTTTGGATGCAGTGTTTTCCAGCGGGTAATGATATGTCCGTCTGAAATGGACACAATCGTATCATTTTTTAAGTGAATACATTCTGAAGGAATGAGGCGTTTTCGGTAAAGTTCAGGCATAGACCATCCTCCTGTAAAAGTAATTTGTGTAAAATTGTTTCACAACCAAAGTTTATGGGCAAATTATAGCAATTTTTATAGGAAAATTCAATGTAAATGAAAATATTTCTAAAATAAATGCACAAAAATAAATGGACTTTTTTGTCGAGAAATGTTATTATATTAACAAGCATATAGGTCGAAAGGAAAAAATATGAGTGGAAAGGGTTCACCGTATCGGAATATTGTCCTGATTTCGCAGATTGGTATTAATATGCTTGTTCCTGTGTTTATATGTGTAGCGGTCGGTGTATGGCTGGATAACAGATTTCATACATGGTTTACGCTTCCATTGCTGATATTGGGGATTGCCGCGGGAGCCAGAAATGCTTATGCACTTGCGATGGATACTATCAGGATGGACGAAAAAAGACGGAAAAAAGAACAGGAGGAGCAGATTCAAGAAGTTCTGCGAAAGGCGAAGGATGAGAAAAATCATCGACAGGATTAAAGAGTTAAATGAAGTGCTTCCAGAAGTGTTTCTGGTAGATTTGCTTTATCTGCTGGCAGGAGAGCTGGTTATCTGGTTTTTGGTACCCAATAAGCAGATGTGTGCTGTGGGATTTTTTATGGGTGTAGTCTATTCCATATTTTCATCTGTTCATATGAGTTTTCGGATTCGTAAGATTGTTTACGGTCACGCGAATGAATCAAAGACCCTGCTTATCGGATATTTTATCCGTCTTGCAGTGATGCTTGTACTGTTTACAGTATTATATCTGTTTCATATCGGCGATTTATTGTGTGCGCTGATAGGAATGTTTTCTATGAAAGTATCGGCTTATTTACAGCCGTTTACTAATAAAATATTATCAAAAAAAGGAAGGTGAGAAAGTGGGAAGCACAATGATGACATCATTGGTGGCATGCGACAGCAGTTTTATGATTAAGTCGCTCTGTTCATTCCGGATACCCGGGGTTGATTATGACTTCAGTATCAATACCACCCATGTGGCGATGCTTTTAGTGTCTTTGTTTATCCTGATTGTTGCGATTATTGCAAGAGTCAAGATTAATAAAGCAAACGCATCGGATACGCCGGGAATGTTCCAGAATATTATTGAGCTGGTTATAGAGATGCTTGGCAGCATGGTTGATGGAATTATGGGTAGGAATGCCAACAGATTTGTAAATTACATTACAACCCTGTTTATCTTTATCATAATTTCAAACATTTCAGGGCTTTTTGGTCTTCGACCACCAACGGCAGACTACGGTGTTACATTAGCACTGGGTCTGATTACATTTGTACTGGTACAGTTTAACGGTATTAAAAAGAATCACGTTGGGCACTTTACAGCATTGTTTCAGCCAATATGGTTTTTATTCCCAATTAATTTAATTGGTGAGTTTGCTGTACCGCTGTCTCTTTCACTGCGTTTGTTTGGTAATGTTATGTCAGGAACCGTCTTAATGGGCTTGATTTATGATCTGCTCGGACCGTATACGGTAGCGTATCCGGCCCTGCTGCATGCTTATTTTGATTTGTTTTCAGGCTGCATTCAGGCATACGTATTCAGTATGTTGACGATGGTTTATGTCAACGACAAGATTGCCGACTAAGGGCAAAATATTATTCTATTTAAATGGAGGAAATGAAACATGAATATTAGTGGACAGGAATTTATTCAGGCTATGTCAGCAATTGGTGCCGGTATCGCAATGATCGCCGGTGTAGGTCCTGGTGTTGGTCAGGGTATCGCAGCAGGTCACGGTGCAGCTGCAGTAGGTAGAAATCCGGGTGCAAAGTCTGATATCACATCAACAATGTTACTTGGACAGGCCGTTGCCGAAACAACAGGTCTTTATGGTTTCGCCGTAGCGATTATCTTAATGTTTGTACAGCCATTCAAAGGTTAATGCCAACAGATAAGTGTAGAAACATTTAAGCTGGCAGGAAGGAGGCTAAAAACTTGAATAATTTAGGTACATTTGTCGCTTTGGCAGAAGGCGGGCGATTATTTGGACTTGATTTGCAGCTTCTTCTCGACGCAGCAATCACTGCGGTGAACGTATTTATTCTTTTTATTCTGCTTTCTTATATTTTGTATAATCCGGTACGGACGATGCTTAAGAAAAGACAGGATAAGATTACAAGCGACAGAGAAACCGCTGAATCCGACAAGGCAGAGGCTCTCGCATTAAAGAAAGAATATGAAGAGAAGTTAAAAGCAGCTGATAAAGAAGCTGAAAGTATCCTGAGTGAAGCAAGAAAAGTTGCCATGCACAATGAGCAGAAGATTGTTGATGAAGCAAAGCAGGAAGCTGCACGAATCATTGAGCGCGCAAATGCGGAAGCAGAACTTGAGAAACAAAGAGTTGCAGACGAAGTAAAACAACAGATTATTTCAGTTGCTGCTGTAATGGCGTCAAAGTTTGTTGCAAAAGCAATGGATGATCAGGAAAATGATGCTCTGATTGAGCAAACTTTAAATGAAATGGGTGAGAATACATGGCTAAGTTAGTATCAGCAACTTATGGTGATGCGTTATTTGAACTTGCCGTGGAGGAATCCAAAGTAGATTCATTGTATGCGGAAGCAACAGACTGTTTGAAGGTTTTTGAAGAAAACAGCGAGCTTGGCAGATTACTGAATCACCCTAAGATTGATAAGAGTGAAAAAGAAAAGGTTATTGAAAATGCTTTTGGACAGTTTGTTTCAAAGGATATAACCGGTCTGCTTGTGCTGATGGTTTCAAAAGACAGGCAGAAACAAATTATGGAAACACTCCGGTATTTTATCGGCAAAATCAAAGAATATAAAAAAATCGGCAGCGCGGTAGTATCTACAGCAAAGCCGCTGACAGCCGCACAAAAAGAAAAAGTGCTTTCCAGACTGCTTGCAACGACAGGGTATGTGGATTTTGAGATTGATTATATCGTAGATGAGTCCCTCATCGGCGGTATGGTAATCCGGATCGGTGACAGGGTCGTAGACAGCAGTATAAAGACAAAATTAGACGAGTTTGCAAAGGATTTGAAAAAAATCCAGCTGGCATAACTTGTACATTAATAGAAAGAGGGTGCGTTGGCTCCATGAATTTAAGACCGGAAGAAATCAGCTCGGTAATTAAAGAGCAGATCAAAAGATATTCTACGGAACTCGAAGTATCTGACGTCGGTACGGTTATTCAGGTAGCAGATGGTATCGCCCGTATTCATGGCCTTGAAAAGGCGATGCAGGGTGAACTTCTGGAATTCCCGGGTGAAGTATACGGCATGGTTTTAAACCTGGAAGAAGATAACGTTGGTGCGGTTTTACTTGGTGATTCAAGAAACATCAACGAAGGAGATACCGTAAAGACAACAGGCCGAGTTGTAGAGGTTCCTGTTGGCGATGCGATGTTAGGTCGTGTCGTAAACGCACTGGGACAGCCAATCGACGGCAAGGGACCGGTTAATACCGAGAAGTTCCGTCAGATTGAACGAGTTGCCTCAGGTGTTATTACAAGAAAATCCGTAGATACACCGTTACAGACAGGTATCAAAGCGATTGATGCCATGGTACCAATCGGACGTGGACAGCGAGAATTAATCATCGGTGACCGTCAGACAGGTAAGACTGCCATTGCGATTGATACAATCATTAATCAGAAAGGTCAGAATGTAAAGTGTATTTACGTTGCAATCGGACAGAAGGCTTCAACCGTAGCTTCGATTGTAAAGACATTAGAAGAATATGGCGCGATGAGCTATACAACAGTAGTTGCATCTACTGCCAGTGAACTTGCACCGTTACAGTATATTGCACCATATGCCGGATGTGCGATTGGTGAAGAATGGATGGAACAGGGACAGGATGTACTTGTTGTCTATGATGACTTGAGCAAGCACGCAGCTGCATACCGTACACTTTCCTTACTCCTTAAAAGACCACCAGGACGTGAGGCTTACCCTGGTGATGTATTCTACTTACATTCAAGACTCTTAGAGAGAGCTGCAAGAATGTCAGATGAGTACGGCGGAGGTTCCCTGACTGCGCTTCCGATTATCGAAACACAGGCAGGCGATGTTTCTGCATATATTCCGACAAACGTTATTTCTATCACAGATGGTCAGATCTATCTGGAAACAGAAATGTTTAATGCCGGATTCAGACCTGCTATCAATGCCGGTCTTTCTGTATCACGAGTTGGTGGTGCTGCCCAGATTAAGGCGATTAAAAAGATTGCAGCGCCAATCCGTGTGGAACTGGCACAGTACCGGGAACTGGCATCTTTTGCTCAGTTTGGTTCAGAACTGGATGCAGATACAAAGGAAAAGCTCGCACAGGGTGAAAGAATTAAGGAAATGTTAAAACAGCCGCAGTATCAGCCAATGCCTGTTGAATATCAGGTCATGATTATTTATGCGGTTACGAAGAAGTATGTCATTGATGTTGCAGTAGACAGAATTCTCGATTTCCAGAAAGGATTGTTTGAACTGATTGATACAAAGTATCCGCAGATTCCGGAAACAATCCGTACAACAAAAGTGCTTGATGAAGAAACAGAAAAAGCTTTAATCAGTGCGATTGAAGAATTTAAGAAAACTTTCAAATAATAGCGAAGCTTAGAATGGAGGTAATTGATTATGGCCTCAATGAGAGACATAAAAAGGCGTAGAGACAGTATTCAAAGTACCGGTCAGATTACCAAAGCCATGAAGCTCGTTTCCACTGTAAAACTTCAGAAAGCGAAGGGAAAAGCAGAGAGCACAAAACCGTACTCCGATTTAATGTATGAAACTGTGAGCAATATTCTTGCAAAGTCAGGAAATATTAACCACAAGTTTTTAAAAGCAGGAGATTCCAATAAAAAAGCGGTGATTGTGATTACTGCAAACAGAGGACTTGCAGGCGGCTATAACAACAATATAGCCAAGCTCATTACAAATAGCGATATCCCGAAGGAAGATGCATATATTTATGCAATCGGACGAAAGGGTAAGGAAGTTCTTGAAAGAAAAGGATATGAAATCAAGGCGGATTATTCCGATGTGATTAACGAGCCGATGTACACCGATGCAAAAGAAATCTGCAATGAAGTGCTGGAGCTTTTCACAAACGGAGAAATTGGCGAAATCTATCTTTCTTATACATCCTTTAAGAACACCGTTGTCCACGAACCAAAACTCATTAAGCTGCTTCCGGTTGAACCGGAGCAGCAAAAAGAGGGCGGTACAGAAAGCACGGCACTGATGAACTATGAGCCGGATGAAGATGAGGCACTAAATATGATTATACCAAAGTACATCTGCAGTTTAATCTATGGTGCGCTTGTTGAATCCGTAGCGAGTGAGAACGGTGCCCGTATGCAGGCGATGGATAGTGCTACAAGTAATGCAGAAGAAATGATTTCAGACCTGTCATTGAAGTTTAACAGAGCACGTCAGGCTTCAATTACACAGGAACTGACAGAGATTATTTCCGGTGCAAACGCCATAGAGGGATAAAAAGTGAAACCGCATCAATGATGCAGCATGGAGGTAAAGAATGGCAGAAAGAAATGTTGGTAAAATTACTCAGATTATCGGTGCCGTACTGGATATTAAGTTTCCGGAAGGCACACTGCCAGAGATTAATTCAGCAATTGATATTCAGACAAAAGATGGCGGCAGGCTCGTAGTTGAGGTTGCGCAGCATCTTGGTGATGATACAGTAAGATGTATTGCCATGGGTCCGACAGACGGACTTGTCAGAGGTATGGAAGCAGAATCTACAGGTTCTGCTATTTCCGTACCGGTTGGTGAAGAAACTCTCGGCAGAATGTTTAATGTTCTGGGTGAACCTATAGATAATAAACCGGCTCCTGAAGTGAAACAGCACATGCCGATTCACAGAAAGGCACCTACTTTTGCAGAACAGTCTACAACAACAGAAATGCTTGAAACAGGTATCAAGGTTGTTGACTTACTGTGCCCTTACCAGAAGGGTGGTAAAATCGGTCTGTTCGGTGGTGCCGGTGTAGGTAAGACGGTATTAATTCAGGAACTGATTCGTAATATTGCAACAGAGCACGGCGGATATTCCGTATTCACTGGTGTAGGCGAACGTACCCGTGAAGGTAACGACCTTTACTATGAAATGAAGGAATCCGGCGTTATCGAAAAGACAACCATGGTGTTCGGACAGATGAACGAACCACCTGGAGCCAGAATGAGAGTTGGTTTAACAGGTCTTACAATGGCTGAGTATTTCCGTGATCAGGGCGGTAAGGATGTACTTCTTTTCATTGATAATATTTTCCGTTTTACACAGGCTGGTTCCGAAGTTTCAGCGCTTTTAGGACGTATGCCTTCAGCCGTTGGTTATCAGCCGACACTTCAGACGGAAATGGGTGCATTACAGGAACGTATTACATCTACAAAGAGCGGTTCTATTACATCTGTACAGGCCGTATACGTACCTGCCGATGACTTAACGGACCCGGCTCCGGCTACAACTTTCGCACATCTGGATGCGACAACCGTACTTTCACGTTCAATCGTAGAACTTGGTATTTATCCGGCTGTAGACCCGCTTGAGTCTACTTCCAGAATCCTTGACCCACGTATTGTAGGTGAAGAACATTATAAGGTAGCCAGAGCAGTTCAGGAAATTTTACAGAAGTACAAAGAATTGCAGGATATCATCGCAATCCTTGGTATGGACGAACTTTCAGAGGATGATAAGCTGGTCGTATCAAGAGCAAGAAAAGTACAGAGATTCCTGTCACAGCCATTCTTCGTAGCCGGACAGTTTACAGGTCTGGAAGGAAGATATGTGCCGATTAGTGAAACAATTCAGGGCTTTAAGGAAATCATCGAAGGTAAGTATGATGACATTCCTGAAAGTTACTTCTTAAACTGCGGTAATATTGATGACGTACTTGCAAAGTGTAAATAATCTGTAACAGGTTAAACGACACGGGTAAGAATGGAGGAATCAATGGCAGATATGAAGACATTCAGGCTGTTGGTAAACACGCCTGACAGAGTATTCTACAATGATGATGTGACAATGGTAGAGCTTTCCACAACGGAAGGTGAGATTGGTGTATATGCAGAACATATTCCTCTTACATCAGTACTGGTACCGTGTGTTATGAATATTCATGTAGATGGAGATGTAAAAAAAGCTGCTGTACACGGCGGAATTGTTGAGATTTTACAGGATAAGGTAACGGTGCTTGCAGAAATTGCAGAGTGGCCGGAAGAAATTGATGTAAATCGTGCCAATGAAGCCAAAACAAGAGCTGAACGCAGACTTTCAAGTAACGATCCGCATATTGATGTGGTACGTGCGGAAGCAGCGTTAAAGCGTTCTCTTGCACGACTGGGTGCAGCACGCTAAATAAATGTATAAACCTTCCAATTTATGGCGATACTTAAGAATACCATAAGTTGGGAGGTTTATTTATGTTCAGGGATTGTTGGGATTATATCTGTTATAAAATACAGGATACGATTTTAAAAAACGGACAGAAACAAAACAGGAAGAAACAAGAAAATATAAATAGGACAACACACAGAAAGGCGGGATTTTTGCTGCAAAAGACCGCGGTTGTTATTGCGGGAATTTTGTGGCTGATAGCGGCGGCGAGGGTATTTTGGAATATGCCGCAGACGGGTGTGCAGGAAAATGTTTTAAGTGCGTTTGGCAGTGCATCCTACAAGGAAGTGTGCGCAGATATTTCTGCATATGGCAAATATGGCAGTATGGAGCTTACGGATACGGCAAAAGAGATTATCCTGGAAAAGGCGGCAGAAAAAATAGGGATTAACCGGTATACGATAGAACAGACAAGCCGAGACAATGTGGAAACAATGCAGCTTTCCCAAAACGGTGAAAACGGCAGTGTTCTTTGCAGATTTATAACGATTCATCAGGAAAATGTGGAGTACGAGCAGTACCTTTACATCGGTGTGACATTAAAAAATACGGTAGATGCTTCTTTTACATATGAGAAGCTCATTCGTCAGATAATGGAAGAAATGCAGATTGATACGGAAGTCAATGTCAATTTAAAGGGACAGATTCACGGGGCGCTTACCGATACGCAGAAAGAGCAGTTTGCACAGGATATGCTTGATATGATGAATGCAAAGCTAAGTGTCGGCCGTCATATGGAAGATGTGTATACTGTATACGCATATAACAAAGGGATTAAAAATTATATTATGATAGGAAAAGACAAGGTGAATGTCAATATCTGCATCGGATATGACGAAGAAAAAAATGAAACCACGGTGTATCTTGCGACACCGATGAATATGCAGGATTACTAAACGGCAGACTATGAAAATCTGCATTTAGGCTTGTAGTTTTTTGGTAAACAGATTAAAATAAAACTATTCATCAATATTTGAAAGTAAAAGAGGAACAAATCAGTGACGATAGAAGAATTACTTGAACAGTGCATCCAGAAGAATCTGATTGATCTGACAATCAGCGGATTAAAAAAGAAAAACGAAGAACTTCCGGTAAAGATAAAGGTACGTCCGGTTGCCATGAAAGATAAAATAGAATATCAGGTTTCAGAGTTTATCGGAAGGAAAGTATTTCATAAGAATTATAAAAAAGACGAATTGAAAAAGAAGATTACAGACTGGATGCAGGAGGACTACAAGCAGGCACAGTTTACCATGACCGATGCAACGGCACAGATTTTGTCCGGGAAGCACAGCCAGACCGTGAAATACAAAAAATGTAAGGAAGTCCGGGTGCAGAGGGATTTGTCGCACAACCGTACCAAGCGTTACATTCTGCCGGAAGGAACGCCGGTTGGATTTCTGATTGATCTGGGTGTTATGACCAAAGAGGGTAAAATTGTACGGCAGAAGTATGATAAATACCGTCAGATTAACCGCTTTCTGGAATTTGTCGAAGACATTCTGCCGCAGTTAAGCAAAGAACGGGAGCAGACGATTATTGATTTTGGCTGTGGAAAGTCCTATCTGACCTTTGCCATGTACTATTATTTAAAGGAACTGAAAGGCTATGATATCCGTATTATCGGGCTGGATTTAAAGGAAGATGTCATTGCACACTGTAATGAGTTAAAGGACAAATACGGCTACGGAAAGCTGTCATTTCTTGTCGGGGACATTGCATCCTATACCGATGTTGATGCGGTTGATATGGTGGTGACACTGCATGCGTGTGATACGGCAACGGACTATGCGCTGGCTAAAGCCGTGCAGTGGGGCGCAAAAGTCATTTTATCCGTACCGTGCTGCCAGCATGAAGCCAACAGAATGATGGAAAATGAACTGTTACAGCCGGTGTTGCAGTATGGTATCTTAAAAGAACGCATGGCGGCAATTATGACGGATGCCGTACGGGCAAATCTTCTGACAGCAAAAGGGTATGACACACAGATACTGGAATTTATTGATATGGAACATACACCGAAAAATCTGCTGATTCGTGCGGTTTATACCGGAAAAGACAGTGAAAATGCAGCAGAAGCATTGAAAAATATGGAGGAAGCACTCCATTTGAATCTGACCTTAAATAAACTGCTGGGCGAATAGGCCGCAGATGGATAATGGAAAGGATTAAGTTATGGACAACAGGGAAAATGCTACATATAAATATATTATATTGGCAGTCGCATTTATGGTAACTGTCGTGGTTACATTTATATCCATGAATTATGAGACGTCAGCCATATCGACAATGACAATGACACAGGCAACGCTTCCGGTCGTTATGATGCAGACCGAAGAAGGCCAGTTGTTTAACCGGTTATACGGTTATACACAGAAAGTCGATGCTTCAATGATGGGAGAAACACTGACACCGCTGCCGACAGATAAGAAATTGTCCGTTGTAGTGGATTTGTATGGACAGGAATTAGAGGGTGTTTCGTACAAGGTAAGAGATTTAAGCGATTTATCGCTGATTGAAAATACAAAAGTAGAAGATTATACGCAGGACAAAAGCCGTGCAGATGTTGTGCTTAATATTAAGAATCTGATTGATAACAATAAAGAATATCTGTTAGAGGTTACGATATCGACAAAAAAGCAGGAAGAAATTTATTATTACACGCGGATTATCAGCGGTACGGATTTTCAGGTGCAGGATAAATTGAATTATGTGCTGGAACTCAACAGCTATGCGTATGACCAGACACAGTTGAAAAATCTGACACAGTATCTGGAAACGACATCTTCCGGAGATAATTCCAATTTCGGAAAGGTCAATATTCACAGTAAGCAGTCACAGGTTGGCTGGGGTGAATTAGGACCGTTTATCGAAAGTGACAGAATTCCTTCAATTACACAGATTGGTCAGGAAACGGCAGAAATTACAATAGATTATATGGTGGGTGCAGAAAATGATAATAATTCCTATGATACATATCGTGTAAAAGATTACTATAAAATACGCCAGTCCGGCAGTAAATTGTATCTGCTCGATTATGAGCGTGAGGCAGGGCAGTATTTTGACGGTCAGAATGATTTTCTGTCATCCTCCAAAATTAATCTGGGTATACAGCCGGATACGGATGTGATGGCGCAGGCAAGTGATAATGGGCAGTATACGGCATTTGTCAGCCGGAATACACTCTGGGAACTGGATTCGGACAATTCAGAATTAACAAAGGTCTTTTCATTTGATGCAGAGGATTCGGACAATATCCGGGAACGCGGCAGCCAGCATGAAATCCGCATTATGAGCGTATCGGACGAAGGCAGCCTTTATTTTCTGATCTGCGGCTACATGAGCCGTGGTGCGCATGAAGGGGAAATGGGCATTTCGCTGTGTTCGTATAATTATGGGGAAAATGTGGTGCAGGAAGAACTGTATCTGCCGGTAGATGTTTCCTATGAGAGTATGGAAGAACGCATTGGCGGCATTGCTTATGTGAATGACAACAATTTGTTTTATATTTTAATTGACGATACATTGTATGCCATTAATTTAATCAGCCGTGAAGTCATGACAGAAGTTTCAGGGCTGGCACAGGGAACGTATGCCGTTTCTAAAGGCAGAAATATGATTGCATACAGCGAAAATCATTCGCAATATGATACGGACAGTATCCGCATTTTCAATATGCAGGATGGCACGGATTATACCATTCGTGCAGATGCGGGTGAAAAGCTCAAGGTGCTGGGCTACATTAATTCAGATTTTATTTATGGCATTGCTGATGCAGAGGACATTGTATCCGAAGGCGACGGCAATACTTTTTTCCCGATGTATCAGGTGAATATTATGGCATCGGATTATACTATGCAGAAAGAATATAATGAGCCGGGCATTTATGTGTCTAATGCGATTGTCGATAAGCTGCGTGTGAATCTGTACCGTGTTGTGAAAAATGCAGACGGCAGTTTTTCAGAAACAACGATGGATCAGCTGATTAACCGGGAAGAAAACAGCACCAGTGACGGTCTGGTTATTGATACCATTTCAACGACCAACCGAAAGACCGAGGTGATTCTTGTGTTAAAAAAAGCGATTTCTAATGTGAATAATATCACGGTGCGTTACTCAGATAAGATGATTTTTAAGAAGGATGAAACATCGGATTTATTAATGAAACACTAATGAGAGGTTTGCATGAAAAAGTTTAAGAAAATCATACGGGCAGTTTTGGTGCTTGCGGTGCTTGCGGGACTCATTTATCTGATTCCAAAAGTGATTACGGTTGTGCGTTTAAAACGTGCGGCGGATTCTTATGTAGCGGCAAGCTCGGTCAGTACCTTTAAAGATTCAAAGACAACGATTATCTATGATACGAATGACCAGGAACTCTGTACAATGAAGAATACAAAGGATATGTATTATGTGTCGTATCAGGAGATTCCGGTGACACTGGTCAATTCCTTTGTCGTCATGGAAGACCGCCAGTTTTATAAACATTCCGGTTATGATATCAAGGCAATTCTGCGTGCCATTGTGATTAATCAGAAAAGCAATGATATTGCGCAGGGGGCAAGTACCATTACCCAGCAGCTTGCAAGAAATATTTTCCTGTCGCAGGAAGTGACATGGCAGCGTAAGGTTGAGGAGATTTTTATTGCGGTCGGTCTGGAAAAGAAGTACAGTAAGAATCAGATTCTGGAATTTTACCTGAACAATATTTATTTCGGAAACGGATATTATGGCGTGGAAGCTGCGGCAAGAGGATATTTTGACAAATCCGTGTCAGAGCTTACGCTTGCGGAACAGACTTTTATCGCGGCGATTCCCAACAATCCGACACGCTATAATCCGCTGACAAATTATGACAATACCGTCCAGCGTAAAAACCTCATTTTACAGCAGCTCTACGAGGCGGATGATATTGGTTCGCTCGACCGCTATATGGCTGAAACAGAAGAGGTTGTCTTAAATCCGCATCAGACAGAGGAGATTAACAATTCGGTTGTAACGTATGCAAGGCACTGTGCAACCGAATCGCTGATGAGTGTATCGGGCTTTACCTTCCGTTATAATTTCAGTTCGGAAGACGATTATAATGCATATGAAGCTACGTATGATACATTTTACAATATGTGTCAGCAGAAGCTTTTAAGCGGTGGCTACAGCATTTACACCTCCATTGATATGAATATACAAAATCAGTTACAGCAGGCAGTAGATAACAATCTGGCGGCATATACGGAAAAGTCTTCGGAAGGTGTATACAGTATGCAGGGAGCGGCAACGTGTGTGGATAACAGCACCGGAAATGTGGTGGCGATTGTCGGTTCGCGCAGTCAGGAAGACATCAAGGGCTATGTTTTAAATCGTGCGTATCAGAGTTACCGCCAGCCGGGCAGTTGTATTAAGCCGTTAAATGTCTACACACCGTATTTGCAGCTTGGCAATACGCCGGATACGAAGGTTACCGATTCGCAGATTGACGGCGGCCCAGCCAATGCCGATGCAAGCTATGCCGGAGAGATGACGTTGACAGATGCCGTAAAATGGTCTAAAAATACGGTTGCATGGAACATTTATCAGCAGATTACGCCAAAGACGGGAAGTTCCTTTTTAATAAAAATGGGATTTCATAAAATCTGGGTGGATAAAGATTACAATGCCGGTGCATTAGGCGGTTTTACGTATGGTGTGACAACGGAAGAAATGGCAGGCGGATATGCAGCACTTGCCAATGACGGTGTATATAGAAAAGCAACCTGTATCCGTCTTATTGTAAATGCTTCCAATAAAACGGTTGTCAATGAAACGAACCGTGACAGCAAGGTTTATGATAAAAGTGCATCGCGCATGATGACACAGATGTTAAGGGAAGTTGTATTAAGCGGTACGGGAACATCAGCAAATGTGGAAAATGCAGTTGTTGCCGGAAAAACGGGAACGACAAATGCCAGCAAAGATGTATGGTTCTGCGGATACAGCAAGTATTACACCACAACGGTATGGGCAGGATACGATTATCCAAAAGAAATGTCCGGTGTCAACAGCCGTGTCAATGCAATCTTTAAAGATTTTATGACGGCGGTGCATACCAATCTGCCTGTAACAGATTTCAGTACGGTTACACAGCAGACAACACAACCGGAGACGACAGCGGCAGTACAGGAGGAAACGGAATCCTTACCGCAGGAAACTACAGCAATTGTGCCGGAAACGACAGGTATTGAACAGGTAACACCGCAGCAGGTTCCGTCCACGACAGCACAGGTGCCAACAACAACACCGTATCAGCGATGGACGACAGCACCGGCACAGCCAAAGACAACGGCACCGATGCAGTATGGCGATATTGACGCCACGACAAGAACCGATCCCGATGCAACGGCACGCGGAGAGTGGTAAATGTGAACAAGCCATAAATCAAAGTTTGTTCACATAACACTTTGTGCCGACAGCGGCACAAAGTCGTCCGTTGATGCGGGTAGATGAGAAATCGAACAAGCCATAAATTAAAGGGATAGGAAAATGTGAATCAACATTTTCCTATCCCTTTTTGCCGGGCAGCGCCCAAAGCCTGCATACATTAATATTACTTGCCGTAATGTGTTTCGTTGTATTCCTTAACACGCTGCTGGATTCTTTCAACAGGGCTTAATAAGTTGCTGATAGAAGAATCGTGGTTTAACGTATCAACTAATAAAGCAATGTATTTGCTCATATCTACATTGATATACCAAGGCTTAGAAAGCAGTTCTTCCGGCTGGTATACAAGGTTCGTTGTAAGAACACGGTCGATAACGCCGTTTTCATAAGCTTCATCAAATTTCTTAAATCCATTTGTGAACAGACCAAAGGTTGTCGCACAGAAGACTCTCTTTGCTTTTCTTCTCTTTAATTCAGCAGCAACATCAATCATGCTTTCGCCGGAAGAAATCATATCGTCGATGATGACAACATCTTTTCCTTCTACGTTAGAGCCTAAGAACTCATGGGCAACAATCGGGTTACGTCCGTTGACAATCTTTGTATAGTCACGTCTTTTATAGAACATACCCATATCCAGACCGAGGACGTTTGCAAAGTAAACAGCACGTCCCATACCGCCTTCATCCGGGCTGATAACCATCATATGGTCGCTGTCGATGTGTAAATCGTCAACACCCAGTAAAAGATATTTAATAAACTGATACGTAGCAGAAACGGATTCAAATCCCTTTAACGGAATTGCGTTCTGTACACGCGGGTCATGTGCATCAAATGTAATGATGTTATCCACACCCATATCTGTGAGTTCCTTTAATGCAAGTGCGCAGTCTAAGGATTCACGTCCTGAACGTTTATGCTGTCTGCTTTCATACAGGAATGGCATAATAACGGTAATTCTGCGTGCTTTACCACCGGCAGCAGCGATAACACGCTTTAAATCTGCATAGTGGTCATCCGGTGACATATGGTTCTTATAACCGCATAAAGAATATTCAAGGCTGTAATTACATACGTCAACCATGATATATAAATCATATCCACGTACGGAATCGTTTAAAACACCCTTTCCTTCACCGGAACCAAAACGAGGGGTGCTTGCACTTACGATATAAGAATCTCTTTTATATCCGCTGAAAGCGAGTGTAGATTCATCTTCGTGGTCGCGCTGTTCTCTCCAGTCAACAAGATAATTATTTACCTTTTTGCCTAATTCTGAGCAGCTGGCTAAAGGAACGATACCTAAGGTACCATATGGAATAGTTTGTGTGTGACGTTCGTCTCGTGGCATAATTAAAATCCTCCATTAGTATAATACGATACAAATTTGTATTTAACACAATATAAAATATAATCATTCTTTGCCGATAAGTCAATGATTTCCTAAGGTTTTTGCCCTGTTTTTTTCAAAAGACGGATATCGGCACCCGCAAGCTTTAACAGCTTATAAGCACTGGTGAGGCGCGAAAAAATTCGCTCCGAATACATGTTGCGGATATCTGAGAGCGAAAGGTTGGTTGAGATAACCACGCTTTTTCTTCTGAGAATCCGTTCATTGATACAGTAAAACAGGCGGGAACTGGTGTAGCTGTTGGCAAATTCCGTGCCGAGGTCATCAATAATGAGCAGATCACAGTCTAAAATGTAGCTGCTGTCAATTGCCGTATCAGATGTATCCGGCTTGTTAAAATCCTGCTGTTCAAAGCATTGGAACAATTCCACGGCAGTCAGGTAAATGACACTGTGCGAAGAATCGAGCAGTTCCTTTGCAATACAGTTGGTTAAAAAAGTCTTTCCAACACCGGTATCGCCAAAAAGCAGCAGATTATCATAGGTGGTGTCAAATTCATCCACAAAGCGGTGGCATATGGACACAATATTCTGCATATTATTATAGGGTGTCAGTCCAATGGACGGAATCGGCGTTTTTTTATCATACCATTCATAGGAAAAGGTATCAAAATTTTCCGTCATGATGATATTTTTTAAATTAGAATCGTGATACACCAGCTCAATGGCTTTTTTGGTGAAGCAGGCACATTTATGCTGACCGATATAGCCGGTATCCTTGCATTTTGGACAGGTATAGACAGGCTCTAAATAGTCTGCAGGTCTGCCAAGAGCAGCAAGACAGGCGGCTTTACGGTCTGCAAGTTCTGAAAGCTTTTTCCGGTAGGCGGTCTTGTAATCCGGATTTTTTAACATTTCTGCCGCCGCCTGCATGGAAAGCCCGATAATATCGTCTTCAATTTGGGCAATTTCAGGACATGCGGCAGTCACCTGCGCATACCGTTCATTCTGGATATGCCGGTTTTCGGTGCGTATCGCATCGTAAGTCCGCATAATTGCATCATGTTGGGAATTGGTAAGTGCCATAACCTTGTCCTTTCTAGCTGTTATTGCTGATTAAAGCGCTCTCTAAGCTGTCAATGTCGGTATCACGCTGGTGAAAATTGTGAAAACGGTTGTTATTCGTGCCGGGAGCAGAAGCTGCATTGGATGCTTTTTTCTGATTGCGCAGCAGTTCATATTCAGCATCTGATTTGCGGATATCTTCGGGTGTTTTTACATTTGCCTTATTCCATTTGGTAAGGATAGAGTCTGCGTATTCAAAACTCGGCTGATGCGTTGCCTTTAAAGTGCGGTTGCAGGCTTCAATAATCATATCGGCATCAAAGCAGTACGTGTCCGTCCATTTGGTGATAAACTCCCGTTCCCGCTGTCCGGGGTCGCGGCTTCCGATGCCAAAGGCATTCATCACAGAGTAAATGGTCATATTGTGGTTTGCTGTTTCAAGCTTTGCCTGTTTGACGGAAGTAATTCCGGCTTCTGCCCAGCTGGCAGCAATTTTTTCAATATAGCGCATACTCTTATGACCCTTTTGTACGCAGTAGCCGACCAGATATTCAATCAGGTCTGCGGGCAGTTTTAAGGTGTCGTAAAAATAGGCAATCCGCTGAAGTGCAGAAGAACCAAGAGGTTCGCCCATGTATTCTTCTACGGCGAATAAAAGCATGGCAAAATTTTCATCGCCAAGTTTAAATTCGCTGATGCGGGTCATGGAATAGGATTCCGGACCGGCGGTTTCTTTTGCGGCTGCCGTTTCCATCAGAGGAGCCACAGCGGATGTCATAGTGTGAGGTGCAGAAGCTGACACGGCAGTATTGACAGCCGGACTGTTTACGATGGCATTTGGCATGACAGAATTGTCTGCATAGCGGGGGTCAGCCTCCCTGGAAGCGGACGAAGCGGATAAATCCGTAAAGGAGATGCCAGTCAGCATGCCGTCCGGGCTGAAATTTAAGCGCAGGGCATTCATTTTATCCCAGTAGCGCAGCCCGCGCAGGATGTCGGCTTCCGTCTGGTTGAATAAATCTGCCATTTCAGACACAGATAAAGAAATGTGACCGGCAGACACACAACGCAGAAGATACAAATATATTTTTACAAATTCACCATTTGCCTGTGGCATTAAGGTGTCAATAAAATAATTGGAAACGGCGGTGTTATCCGCACGGTTTTCCATATGTAATGTAATTGTATTCATACAAAAAACTTCCTTATCAATTCAGTTTCTTCATTATAACACACACCAAAACAAAATCAACAGGTGGAAAACACAGGGTTATCCACTGGGGATAATGTGGATAATGTGGATAACTTGTAAAAGAAAAATGAAATGCGTGTAAAAAGCGGAATTGTGGACAAGTCCTTATAAACAGGAAATCCACACACAGAATCAACAAAAATGTGATTAAGTATGTGGATAATGTGGATAACTATGTTGAAAACCAAACTATTTTACTGAAATTATTGAGAAATCAAGGCTTCCCCGATTTGATAGACATTTCCGGCACCCATAGTTATCAACAAATCGCCGTTGATACAATTTTTTGATAAAAATTTCTCAATTTCTTCAAAAGAGCCAAAATAAAAACACTCTTTGCCCAGTTTTTCGATTTCGTGTTTTAAATCAAGAGAGCTGATGCCCAGTGTATCCGTTTCTCTTGCAGCATAAATATCGGCAAGAACAACCTTGTCTGCGTGGGAAAGCGCTTCTGCAAATTCCGTGAGCAGAATTTTGGTACGCGAATACGTATGCGGCTGGAATACACACCAGACGGTTTTGTGCGGATAATGGGCAGCCGAAGCAAGCGTTGCCTTAATCTCATCCGGGTGGTGGGCATAGTCGTCAATGACTGTGACACCGTTAAATTCGCCTTTCTTTTCAAAGCGGCGTTCTGTACCGTGAAAACCTGAAAGACCGGTGGCAATCACTTCAAGTGAAAGTCCCAGCTTTTTTGCGGCTGCAATGGCGGCAAGAGAATTGTATACATTATGCACGCCGGGAACAGAAAGATGAATCTGGCCGGAAGGTGTTCCTTCTATTAAAAGAGTGTACGTGCAGCAGCCCATTTCATCAAAAGCAATATCTGCAGCGCTGTACATGCTCTTAGCCGGGTCAGAACCGACAGTAATGACTTCACAGGAAGTGTCCTGATAGAAGTATTCGTAATTGTCAATATCGGTATTGATAATTAAAGTACCGTCTGCCGGAAGCTTTTCCGTAAACAGCTTAAAGGAATGACGGATATCGTCAATATCCTTAAAGAAATCGAGGTGGTCTTCCTTGACATTTAAAATAATGTTCATGGTCGGGTGGAAGGATAAGAAGCTGTTGGTATATTCACAGGCTTCTGTTACAAAAATACCGGACTGTCCGACACGGATATTACCGCCGATACTGTCTAAAATGCCGCCGACAGAAATGGTCGGGTCACAGTTACCTGCCATTAAAATCTCCGTCAGCATGGAAGTTGTCGTTGTTTTTCCGTGTGTACCGGCGATATTGACAGCAGTTTTGTAGTTGGTCATAATCTGTCCGAGCAGTTCGGCACGGGTAATCGTAGGAATACCCGCAGCTCTTGCTGCCGAAAGTTCAGGATTGGTGTCCCTGATGGCAGCTGTGTAGACTACTAAGTCAATGTCACTGGTAATATTGTCAGCCGTCTGGCTGTATACAATATGACAGCCTGCGGCAGTAAGTTCTTTCGTGAGTGCAGATTCAGCAGCATCTGAGCCGGATACGGTAAAATTCTTATCCCGCAGTATATGTGCAAGACCGCTCATGCTGATTCCTCCAATACCGATAAAATGTACATGAATAGGATTATTAAAATTAATATGATACATGGTTGAATCCTTTCTTATTAAATATAGCAGATGAAAAACATCATACAATCATATTATAAACGTATTGCGGAAAAATTCAAACTTTATTTTCACCGGCGCTGACATAATATTTACGGTACAGATGTCATATGGATTGCTCCGTGCTGCGCACTCTCACAATCCTGCCCAGTATTCGCATATCGTGAAGCATTCGCTTCACTTTTATGCGAATACTGGGCGGATCATGAATCCTTACAGCCGCGCTTGCGCGAGCGCATCGCGGTGATAAGGATTATGACCTTGACATCTTAAATTATATCGGAAAAATAGGTATTATTTGAAAATATCCGCATAAAATGTAAATTGTATTGCGTATGTGTTATATACAAGTGTAATTGTTTTATTAAAGGATAAAAATATTTAGAATTTTACAAAATTCTTTTTACTTAATGAGTCACATATGATATAATTGTTTTATCAAAACAGGTTTATTATTATAACATCAGAGGTGATAGCATGATTAAAAAAGAGATGATTGCCATGTTATTGGCAGGGGGACAAGGCAGCAGACTGGGAGTGCTGACTGCAAAGGTAGCGAAGCCTGCGGTATCTTTTGGTGGAAAGTATAGGATTATCGATTTTCCATTGAGTAACTGCATTAATTCAGGCATTGATACGGTAGGTGTGCTGACACAGTATCAGCCGTTAAGACTGAACTCGCATATCGGTATTGGTATTCCGTGGGATTTGGACAGAAATGTCGGTGGTGTAACTGTACTTCCGCCGTATGAAAAGAGTTCAAACAGTGAGTGGTATACAGGAACAGCCAATGCCATTTATCAGAATCTGGAGTATATGGAACAGTATAATCCCGATTATGTTTTGATTTTGTCAGGAGATCATATTTATAAGATGGACTACAAAATCATGCTGGATTATCATAAGGCGAACAATGCGGATATTACGATTGCCGCAATGCCGGTTCCGATGGAAGAAGCGAGCCGTTTTGGTATCGTGGTAACAGATGAAGATAACCGCATTACAGAATTTGAGGAAAAACCGACGCAGCCAAAGAGCAATCTGGCGTCAATGGGTATTTACATATTCAGCTGGAAGGTATTAAAGGAAGCTTTAATCAAGCTGAAAGACCAGAATGAATGTGACTTTGGCAAGCATGTTATTCCGTACTGCTTCGAGAACAATAAACGCATTTTTGCGTATGAGTACAACGGATACTGGAAAGATGTCGGAACACTCAGTTCTTATTGGGAAGCAAATATGGAATTGATTGATATTATCCCGGTGTTTAACCTGTATGAAGAATTTTGGAAGATTTATACCCGCACGGATACGATTCCGCCGCAGTATATCGGGGAAAATGCTTACATAGAAAAGAGTATTATCGGTGATGGAACGGAAATTTACGGAAAGGTTTATAATTCCGTTATCGGTGCCGGCGTCGTCATAGAAGAAGGCACGGTGGTACGTGATTCAATTATTATGAACAATTCTGTTATCGGAAAAGACAGTATTGTTACAAAGTCGATTATTGCAGAAGATGTTCAGATTGGCAGCCATGTTGAACTTGGGGCAGGCGAAGAAGCAGAGAATGTATTTAAACCAAAAATTTATAATTCAGGCCTTGTTACAGTCGGTGAATGTTCCGTTATCCCGGACAATGTAACAGTAGGTAAGAATACAGCTATTTCCGGCGAGACGACCATTGATGATTATCAGGAAGGGCAGCTTGCAAGCGGAGGCATCATAATTAAGGCAGGTGATAATGTATGAAAGCAATAGGAATTATTCTGGCCGGTGGCAATAACAAACTGATGAAAGATTTATCAAAAAAGAGGGCAATCGCGGCAATGCCGGTTGCGGGAAGCTACAGGGCAATTGATTTTGCATTAAGTAATATGTCCAATTCCCGTATTAATAAAGTGGCTGTTATTACACAGTACAATGCCCGTTCTTTAAATGAGCATTTAAGTTCATCAAAATGGTGGGATTTCGGAAGAAAGCAGGGCGGACTGTTCGTATTTACACCGACAATTACAGCAGACAGCAGCTACTGGTACCGCGGCACGGCAGATTCTTTATATCAGAATCTGAATTACTTAAAGACAAGCCATGAGCCGTATGTTGTTATCGCATCCGGTGACGGTATTTATAAGATGGATTATAATAAAGTGCTGGAGTACCATATCGAAAAGAAAGCGGATATTACGATGGTTGTCAAGAAAATGACAGACCGTTCGGAGATTAACCGTTTCGGACTGGTAACGATGACAGAGGAAGGACGGATTACCGATATCGATGAGAAACCGCTGGAAACCAATCTTTCCACTGTTTCAACAGGAATCTATGTAATCCGCAGAAGACTGCTGATTGAACTGATTGAAAAGGCAGCTTCAGAAGACCGTCATGATTTTGTAAGGGATATTCTGATACGTTATAAGAATATTAAAAAGATTTACGGATATAAGCTGGAAAGCTATTGGAGCAATATCTCATCCGTAAGGTCTTACTATAAAACTAATATGGACTTTTTAAAGAAAGATGTCCGTGATTATTTCTTTAAGCAGTATCCGGATATTTATTCAAAGGTAGAAGATTTACCGCCGGCAAAGTACAACTGTGGTGCACAGGTCAGCAACAGCCTTGTATCAAGCGGCTGCATTGTCAACGGTACAATTGAAAATTCGATTTTGTTTAAAAAGATTTATATCGGAAATAACAGTGTAGTAAAGAATTGCATTATTTTAAATAATGCATATATTGGGGATAACTCTTATCTGGAGAACTGCATTGTGGAAAGCGGAAGTACCATTAAAGCCAATACCAATTACAAGGGTGAGGGCGAACCGCTGATTCTTGATGAAAACAGTCCGATTTATTACTAAAAAACTGCAACGACACAAAAAGATTATGGCTGCAACAGGGGGCAGCAGAAGGGGCGCTTATGAATATTACAGATGTACGTGTTAGAAAAATCAGCAAAGAAGGAAAGATGAAGGCAGTTGTATCGGTTACAATAGATGATGAATTTGTTGTACACGATATTAAGGTTATCGAAGGCGATAAGGGGTTATTTATTGCGATGCCAAGCAGAAGGTCGTCAGACGGTGAGTACAGGGATGTAGCCCACCCAATCAACACCTCGACAAGAGAACGGTTACAGGCGGTGATTCTGGAAGCCTATGAAAAGGCAGAAGAATCGCCAGAGGAATAACAGGCAATAAAATTGTAAAGTGAAATAAAAAGGCTGCACAGAAAAAGTAGTATCTGTGCAGCTTTTATTTCTTGTATTCCGTATCACCGGTCAACAATATTCCCTTTCAGTTTCCGGAATGTCGATGGGGACACGCCGTTTACTTTCTTAAAGGCATCGCCGTAGTAGTTACTGTTATCATAGCCGCATTCAAAGGCGATTTCCGTAATGCTCATGCCGGTTTCCAGAAGCAGTTTTTCAGAATGATTAATCCGCACATTATTTAAGTATTCTTTAAACCCCAGACCGTTTGCAGACTTGAATTTTTTGGAAAAGTACGAAGGATTTAAGTGCAGCAGTTCTGCCATGTCATCCAGTGTAATATTATTTTTAAAGTGTTCGTTAATGTAGTCTACGGCAATCTGGAGTGCTTCATCGGTGGCACGTGTGTTGTTGTTGACAATCAGAATTGAAGCATCATTAATATATCGTAAAATACGCACAACCAAGGTCTGAAAATACATTTTTAACATGCAGTTTGAAAAAATATCAGACGACTGGTGTTCGGCAAGAATCAGACTCAGCATGGCATTGATATCGCTGCGGCAGTCCTCCGGCAGATAAAAGATTTTGGAAAACAGGTGGCTTTGCAGCCATACTGTGCCGAATTCTGCAACCAGCTCACTTAAATAACTCTGTGTAAATTCAATCGATACACATTCATGCAGGGCAGCATCTGAGTACGAAGTGCGGTGCAGCGTATCTGCGGGAATAAATGTAATATTGCCGGGTGTCAGGTGGTAGACATTGTTTTTGATAAATAAATCGCACCCGCCGCTGATCAGGTAAAACATTTCATAATAAGAATGTGCATGCGCAGAGTGCATATGGTAAGACGCCTGATGGGTCTTTTTGGAAATTTCAAATCGTGATGTTACAGCCATAGGAATCCTCGTTTCTGAACAATTTTATAAAATTTTGTTCGGATGTTTTTTGAATATAAAATGGTAAAAATGCACAAAAAATCATAATGTATTTGCGTAATATTAACATATACTATATTTTACACCTAAAATAATCAGTAAACAAGAGCAAAAATCACTATTTTTTTGTAGAAAAGGTGGGATGTTTGTGATAGATTAGAGTCATTGGAGAGATTTAACAAAAATGTAACACGAATTTTACATTTTTGATTAAAAATTGACAATAGGGCTAATTTCACGAGAGGAGAGTAATTATGAAGACTAAAAAGTCAAAAAGAGTAATGGCGGTCGTAATGGCGGTTTTACTCACAGTAGGTATTATGCCTATGGACTGGGCTGTAACAAAGGCAGCAGCAAGTACAGTCCACTCTTTTGATGCAACAGCGCAGGCTTCAGTTGGGGATGACAAAGCCGTGATTGCAGAGGGAACAACATTTAATGACGGGTACTTTAAAATCGTAGGAAAAGTGACCCAGAGAACCAACAGTGACGGAAGCATAAAGGCTTACGAACTGGCATCTAAGGCGGCAGGTGCCGTGCAGTTTACAACGGAAAGCACTTCTTCCGTAGTAGTAGGATTAAGCAGTACGGGCGGTTCTAATGAATCCGCAGTGGCACTGATTAATACAGCGGACAATAGTGTGGTTGCAGAAGATGCAGGAACAGCTGTTGTAGCAGGAACAAAAAAGACAGAGTTAAAGTATACAGCATTACCGGCAGGTACCTATCAGGTTGTATCACCGGAAGATGCAGAACGTAACAGAGGCGCAAGATTCTTAGACATTACGGTTGAGGAAGAAGAAGCTGCCGCAGTTACAACAACATATGCATTCGCAGTTGCAGACCTTTCACCGGCAGCTTACAGCGTAACAGCCGATAAGACAGCAATTGCTGAAGGAACAGTCTTTGCTTCTGATTATGTAAAGACTGTCGGAACAGCAACATTCAGAACAAAGAGTTCTTCCGATTTCAGTGCATTAAAGGCAATTGAACTTGGTTCAAAGGCATCCGGTGCATTACAGTTTACTGTAACAGGTACTGCTTCAGTATCTTTTGAAGCAAGCAGTACAGGCGGTTCGAATGAATCGGCAATTGCACTTGTAAATACAGCAGACAACAGTACGGTTGCAGAAGATGCAGGAACGACTATTGTTAAGGGAACAAACGCAACAAAGCTTACATACAGCAGCTTACCGGCAGGTACTTATCAGATTGTATCACCGGAAGATGCAGAACGTAACAGAGGTGCCAGAGTATTAAGTTTTACGGCAGAGCAGACAGCAAGCGGCGAAAGACCGGCAAGAAAAGCATGGGAAGACGTAGCAGCACCGGCAATTGGTGAGATTACGGCAGCAGACGGTAAAATTACAGTTCCGTTTACAATGGTAATCGGCTATGACGGTGCAGACAGTGTATCCGTTGATATGAAGAATGCAGCAGGAACGGTTGTAGCCACAGAAAATTATGCAAAAGATGCAGCAGAAGGTGTAGTTACATTTACACCGGCTGCAAGCGGTGATTATACATTTACAATTACAGCAGCAAGAAAAGATGAAGCAGACAAGACAGGAACAGATAAGGAATTTAAGGGCTTTGAACTTCCTCTTGCTAAGCCGTCTTTCCAGAGTGCAACAAGCCAGGGCGGCGGTAAGGTTTCACTCGTATGGGACGAAGTGACAGAAGCTTCTTCTTATGAAGTATCATACAGCGAAAACGGAACAGACTTTACACAGCCTGTATCTGTAACAGGAACAGAATATGTCGTTTCAGGGCTGGCAGTCGGTAAGGAATATACTTTCAAGCTGACAGCAGTCAGAGTATTACCGGCAGCCGTTTCAGAAGCTGCAACGATTACAGCAAAAGCAACTGCAGAAGCACAGCAGGTATGGGCTTTTTCAGCATTCGGTCAGGGCGTCAGCTCAGACGAAAAGAATGCAGGCTATGAAGGCAGTGCGAATGACGGAAAGGTAACACTTTGGAATTTAAACAGCAAGGGTAAGATTGTACCGGCGTCTACAGACGGTTTATCCTTCTACTATACAGCCATTCCTTCTAATATGAACTTTACATTGTCAGCAACCGTAACAGTTGATGAATGGACATTGACAAACGGTCAGGAAGGCTTTGGTTTAATGGCGGCCGACAGAGTTGGTAAGAACGGTGATTCTTCTGTATTCTGGAACAACTCCTATATGGCATCTGTCACAAAGGTTGAATACTATGTAAACGCAGATGGCAGCATGGCATTAGACACTATTAAGCAGGGTGGCACAACAGCACCGGAGGGTTCTGTAAAGGCAACAATGAAGTTAGGTATCGGCTCACAGGAAAAGACAGGTGTTACAAAGGCAAACCTTTCTAAGCTTGAAGCAAACGATACAGCAACCGTAAACAATGAATTCAGTTCAAAGATGACAACACTGGAAAGCTCCGGTGTAACGGGAAATCTGATTGGCAATGCAACAAAGGATGTTACAGGAACAGTTGAGAATCCGCAGACAACCTTTAAGATGTCTATTCAGAAAAATAACACAGGTTATTTCGTAAGCTATACCAACGAAGCAGGCGAAACTGTGACAAAGAAATACTATGACACAAAGGCATTGGAACAGTTAGATGAAGACAATGTATATGTTGGTTTCTTTGCTTCAAGAACAGCAAAGATTACCGTAACAGACATTAACTTAACAACGGTTTCACCTGAAAATGATGTGGCAAAAGAAGAACAGCCGGTTACAACAGTAGCACCTTCATACAAAGTAACATCTGCTACTGTATCCAATTCAGAAAGCTATAAGTTATCTTATGTAGCCAATGCAGACGGTCACGTTGTTGTTACTGCAGCAGACGGAACGGTCATTGCAGATGAAGATGTAACAGCCGGTCAGAAATATGTATGGGAAACGACATTAACATTAGGTGAGAATACATTTACAGTAACGATGACACCGGTGGAAGGTTACAGACCAAGTGAATTTGAAGTATTGGATTCTTATGAAGCTTCAACATTTACTTATAAGGTAACATACAACAAGTTTGATGGTGACGTGATTTATGTCGGACCGGATGCGGCATCAAACGGTGTCGGTACAAAGGAAAATCCGATTGACATTTACACAGCAGTAAAATTTGTTTCACCGGGACAAAAGATTGTACTTCTTTCAGGTACATACAACTTAGAATCAACAGTTACGGTACAGCCGGGTATCGACGGTACGGAAAGCCAGCCAATCATTATGGCAGCAGAGTCTTCTACAGACAGACCGGTATTTGATTTCGGCAAGAACTGTGAAGGTATGGTATTAGCCGGTGATTACTGGTATTATCAGGGATTTGATGTAACAAATTCAGCAAATGCAAAGGATGGTATCAGACTTTGCGGAAGCAGCTGTACAGTAGATAACGTACGGACTTATCACAACGGTAACACCGGTTTACAGATCAGCCGTTTTACATCAACAGATACTAAAGAAGAATGGCCAAGCAACAACTTAGTATTAAATTGTACATCATACGGCAATGCCGATGAGGGTTATGAAGATGCAGACGGATTTGCAGCAAAGCTGACAATCGGTGAAGGAAATACATTTGACGGCTGTATCGCATACAACAATGCAGATGACGGATGGGATTTATTTGCAAAGGTAGAAACAGGCTCAATCGGCGCTGTAACAATCCAGAACTGTGTAGCTTATGGCAACGGTTATCTGGAAGACGGTACTGATGCCGGTAACGGTAACGGATTTAAGATGGGTGGTTCAAGCATGTCAGGATACCACAAGTTAATCAATTCCGTAGCATTTGATAACAAGGCAAAGGGTATTGATTCTAACAGCTGTCCGGATATTCAGGTAACCAATTCTACATCATACAATAATGGCGGTTCAAACGTAGCCATGTATACAAATGATGCAGCAAATACCGATTTTATGGCAACAGGTGTTCTTTCATGGAGAACACAGAAAACAAGTGTGAATGAAACATTTAAGTTCAAGGGTACACAGGATGCTTCTAAGGTATATCAGTCAAGCAACTATTTCTGGAACTGCACGGAAGCAGGAACAAATAATAGTACAACAGCCGTAACGGCAGACTGGTTTGTATCTACAGACACAAAGATGAATTATGACACACACGTATATGCAGCGATTCCGGTTACAAGAAACAGTGACAATACAATCAATATGAACGGCTTACTGGTACTTACAGCCAATGCAAAAGCAGGCGCTGTTGTGGGCGGTCAGGCTTCTGCAAAGATTGATTTGAGCGGTAAGATGACAGATGGTCTGTTATTCCAGAAGACAACAGGCAGTGAATCTGTAGAAACAGGTGATATGGCAAATATGATGCTTTATATCCTCTTACTGCTTGGCGCAGCAGGTGTATATGCAGTTTCTAAGAAAAGAAAGCACGCATAGGCATGATACCGGATTCAGGCGAATATAAACGAATATAAAAGTCAAGGAACCCCTTTATTGAGGTGACTTAATAAGGGGGTTCTTTTCTTAAAGAAAATATATATTCATACAATCCAAAAGATTTATAAAGAATATGTGTTTTCCTTTGGAAAAGAACAAAAAGGGAGGTTTTTTTACAATGATTAAAAACAGAAGGACAAGCGGACTGCTGAGCATGGCATTGGCAACATGTCTGGTTGTAAGTGCAGTACCGGTACAGACAGTGGATTCTATTTTGGGAAATGCAGCAGGAAGGGTAACAGCTTATGCTGAGGAAACGGCGCAGAGTACAAAGCCGCTTACAACACTTTGGAAAACGCAGGAAGTCGGTACACACGAGGGAACAGGAACTTATGCGTATGATGCAGCAGCAAAGACTGTAACGGTAAACGGTGCCGGTACAAAATTTGATAAATCAGCAGGAAGTGATGATTTATTCTACGCTTATTTTGAGGGTAAAGGAGATTTAACCATTACAGCGAAGATGACCGTCAATAATAACGGCAATGCAGGATACGCAGGACTGTTAATCCGTAATACCGCAGATGAAGCGGGAAGTGCCAGTGCAGCACTGTATGCAGATTTTGCAAATGGAAGCAAGAATCAGATCCGTTACGGATACCATAAAGAAGCAGCAGGCGGCGGTGCATCACAGGTCAATACGGCAGTCACAACCGCTTCTTCTGACATTTATATTAAATTAGAAGTTTCAGAGAATAAAGCAACCTATCACGTTGCTTCGACAGCTGATTTTTCAGATGAAAAGGTAAAGACACAGACAATTTCCGGATTATCAGCAAAGACAATCGGTTTCTTTGCAACAGAAGGAGTAACTGCAGAATTTTCGGATGTAACGGTAACTTCTGCATATACAACGGATGACGGTGCAGATGTTAAAAAGCAGATTTTTGATTCAGAGGCAGGAGAAGTGAACTTCTCACAGTCAAGCAGTAAAGATTACTCAGGAAATTATGATGCCGGAAATTCCTTTGAAACTTCCGCAAACGGCAATATTTTATCCGTAAACCATACAAGAAGTGCGGCAGTTAAGGGAAATATCAGGGATGATAAGGGAATGGATTACATATTATTTCCGGAAACATCAGAAGATATGACGATTTCAGCAGATATTACAGTGACAAAGCTGGATTCCGGTACAGATAAGCAGGGGCTTGCCATCGGACAGTTTAACGCGAAGACCGGCAGCGCCATGAAGTGTGACGTATTACATATCCAGAAAAATATTGTGATTCAGCATACATTTTCAACGGTCAGCGGAACGGGTAACTGCGGTTCTCCAAAGGTTGGCAAAAAAACTGACACAGCAAACGGATATGAGCTGGGCGGCACATATACACTGACTTACACAAAGAGTGGCAATACCGCTAAAATGCAGGTTGTAAGCGCAGACGGAACGGTGCTTATGGGTTCAGAAGCAAATCCGGGCGAATTTGACCTGACACAGTCTTATGCAGACCTGCAGACAGGACAGACAGTACGCTATGGTCTGGCATTTTCAGGTGTTACGGCAGAAATCAGTAACCTGACCTTAAAGAATGCAGAAGGTACGGTTGTATATGACCAGAACGATTATTATGTTGCAGTCGGTGTTGCACCGGTGATTACAAATGCCGCAACAGAAGTGGCTTCTGACAGAAAGAGCATGAATATTACATGGGATGTCGCAGAAGAAGGCTCAGGCAATATTAAATATGCCGTATATGTATCAAAGGATGGCGGTGAATATACAAAGATTTCTGATTCTAAGGTGAACAGCTTCAGTTATGCCGGAATGGACGGCGACGGAAACTATCAGTTTAAGATTGTGCCTTATGGCGGAACAACAATGGGAACAGCCGTAGAAACTGAAATAACGGACTATCAGGCACCACTTGCACAGGCTGAATTAACAGCCGCAGGCAGCAAATCTAAGGTAGAACTGTCATGGAATGCCGTAGAAGGTGCATCTTCTTATGATGTATACAGAAAACTGGGTTCTGACGGTGAAGCAGTGCTGGTTAAGACAACAGCAGAGAATGCATTTACAGATACAGATGTTGTCGAAGAAGAACCGTATTATTACTATGTTATAGCAAAAAATGACAAGAATACAAGTAATCCGTCAGCAACGATGCAGGTACTGACATCAGACGGTCATACAGGTGCTTATGTATATGAAAATGAAGCAACAAAACTGACAGTAGCATATAAGTCCAATGATACTGTTTTTGATGATAATGCACTGCTGGTTCTTACAGCAGACGAAGCAGGAACAGCACAGCTTTATGTAAATGACGTGCTGGCAGATACCAAAACTGTCGGTGCGGGCGATGAAATGAAGTTTGAACCTAAATTAAAGAAAGGCAGAAATGACGTTACTGTTATATTTACTGATGCAGAGGGCAATGCGACAAGAAAGACATTTAATTTTGTTGCAAACCCGGATGTTGATATTGTTGTAGATGCGGCATATACAGGCGAAGACGGTGCAGAGTCAGACGGACTGCCGGTATACAAGACTGTTCAGGCAGCAGTCAATGCAGTGCCGGAAGATAATGCAGAAGCCAAAGTGATTTACATTAAAAATGGTGAATATAATGAACGGGTTGAAGTAAAATCACCATATGTAAGTCTTCTCGGACAGGACAGTGAAAAGACCCATTTATTCTATTCTGTATGTGTTGCCAACGGAAATGCAGACAGTATGTGGAACCGTAATGCAATGTATGTAGATACGGCAGCGACAGGCTTCACGGCAGAAAATCTGACGGTTGAAAATTCTTATGACTATACAAACGGTTCGGACCAGCAGGCAGATGCCCTGTGTATTGTGGCTGACCAGACAGCATGTATTAATGTAAGATTAATCGGCTATCAGGATACCCTGCTGACCGATACAAGAACGAAAGATGAAAACGGCAATTATGCTGTGACAAGACAGTATTTCAATAAATGTTATATTACAGGTAATGTTGACTTTATCTATGGTGCAGGTACTTCCGTATTTGAAGACTGTGATATTGTTGCAAGATATACAGAATACAAATCAGACGGATGCTATACAGCCGGAAGAACATATGCTTCCACACCTTACGGATACGTATTTAACAACTGCCGCTTCCTTGCAGAAGAAGGCGTAGCAGACGGTGCATACAGAATGGCACGTCCGTGGGGGGCAGATGATTCGACAACATTTATGAACTGCTACTTAGGCAGGGCGATATCACTGGAAACATCTTATGGTGACATGAGCGGTAACTTAGCTGAAAATGCAAGATTTGCAGAATACGGTTCTTACGGTCCGGGATATACAGTAAATAATAAGCGTCCATACCTGACAAGTGCACAGGCAGCAAAATTTAAGACGGACACAGTCATGGGGGACTATGATTACAGTGCAAGAACTGCTACATTGTATGGAACACAGCAGGAAAAACCGAAAACAGATATAACGGTTGTTGATAAGGCAGAGGTTGTTAAGAATGTAGCGGTTGATGAAAATGCCGTAATTAAAAATGCAGCCGGTGAAACCGTAAATCCGGGAGAAGTCAGTGTTGTCATTGAAAAAGCCGGAAACAGCGTAATTGACTCAATTATGAAAGGCTTTACAGCCGGCGGAATATTAATTGCTGACGGAAGTACAGTAGATTATTATGACATTGAATTACAGGATGAGAACGGTCAGGCAGTTATGCTTGAAAGCGGTAAAATCCAGATTACATTTGCTTATAAAGAAGGAATTGATTACAGTAAAGTGAATGTAATTGTATATCATCTGAATGAAAAGACCGGTGTCATTGAAAAGCTGGAAACACAGCTTACAAGCGAAGGTATCCGTTTTGAGGCAGACAGCTTCAGTCCGTTTGCAGTATACTATGAGAATAAAACGGTACAAAACGATGATATCACCAAGCCGGATGATACAAAAACAGACGATGTAAAGAAGGATGATGCAGGTTCAGGAACACAGCAGGGTGAGAATACCGGTGATGTGTCAGAGAAATCAGAAAATGCACAGCAGTCTGCGGATACAGGCGTACAGACAGGAGATACAGCCAATGGATTTGGATTCCTTGCAGCAGCAGTTGCAGCGGCAGGAGCAGGTGCTTATGAATTTCTTAGAAAAAGAAAGCTGATTCGCAGATAAAAAAGATAATTACTCAAATTTGATAGCCCGCGGGGCTGCCATGGAAATTCAAAAATTTCGTGGCAGCCTTTTTGCATTGCCGGTAGACGGTTTTGGGAAAGATATATGTAAGAATTTGCATATAAATTGATATAAGAGTGAAAAATATGTAAAATGCACAAAAAATGTGACAAATATCAGTAGTTGAGTAGCAAAAATAACTGCAATCATGGTTGACTATCTGATTTAAAAATAATATAATAAAAACAATTGGTGAAAACTTATAAAAGTTTTTTAAAAAGTTCGTGATTTTTTAAAAATGTGCTAAAAATACGAGGTTTCAGGAATGCTTTTATAAAAACACTAAAAACAAATCAGGAGGACGATTATGAGAAGAAAGGTGACAAAGGCAGCAGCGCTTTTATCAGCAGTACTGATGGCTAGCAGTTCTGTACCGTATGGTGTGTTAATACCTTACAATGTATTGGCAGAAGAGGTAAGTGCAGATGCCGGTGTGGCAGCACAGGAGGAAACAGCAGCAACTGTAGGCAGCGTAACCAACATTAAGACATGGGATGCAGCAGGCTTACTGGCAGCAGCAACAACAGAGGATAATGGCTTATCCTTAAAGGGTGACGGCTGGACAACCGGAACAGATACAGCCGGAGCAGAAGCATTTGGAACAGGAGATTATGTAAAGGCAGGAGGTGTAAAGCCGACACCAAATAATGGCGCAGTTCCGACAGCAGGATGCTACTTACAGTATACAGCGACCGACAGCGGTAAGCTGACAATTATGGAAAAGACACAGAAGTCTAATAAGAGCTTCTATGTTGTAGATTCAGACGGTGTTGTAAAAGACACAAAGACATCAGGTTCAGCAAGTACATACGATACCATTACAATTGATGTAGAAGAAGGCAAGACCTATTATGCATATATGTCAGGTTCAACAGCCAACATTTTCCAGGTTGTATATACACCGACACAGGTTGTAAGAACATGGGATGCAGCAAGCTTACTTGCAGCAGCAACAACAGAGGATAACGGCGTATCCTTAAAGGGTGACGGCTGGACAAGCGGAACAGATACAGCCGGAGCAGAAGCATTTGGAGCAGGAGATTATGTAAAGGCAGGAGGTGTAAAGCCGACACCAAATAATGGCGCAGTTCCGACAGCAGGATGCTACTTACAGTATACGGCGACCGAAAACGGTAAGCTGACAATTATGGAAAAGACACAGAAGTCTAATAAGAGCTTCTATGTAGTAGATTCAGACGGAGTTGTAAAGGATACAAAGACATCAGGTTCAGCAAGTACATATGATACCATTACAATTGATGTGGAAGAAGGCAAGACCTACTATGCATATATGTCAGGTTCAACAGCAAACATCTTCCAGGTATCCTTAGCAGTCGGTGAAAAGAAGCAGACTGCATGGGCAGATGTTGCAGCACCGGTGATTAACAGTGTAACAACAGATGAAGCCGGAGATTTCGTTGTAGACTTCTCAGCAGTCATTGATGCATACAAGGGTGCTGATGATGTAAAGGTTACAATGTTACAGGATGGTCTGGAAGTATCTACACAGACATTTACAAAGCAGGCATCAACAGCTACATTTGCACCATACCGTTCAGGTACTTACACATTCGTAGTGGTTGCACAAAGATATGGCGAAGCTGATAAGGCAAGTGAAGTTTATACATACAAGGATTATGTACTGGCAGTGAAGAAGCCGGTTATCACATGGGCACAGAACAAGGGTAACGGCGATGTTTACTTAGACTGGATTAATATTGAAGATGCAGATTCTTATTCTGTAGCTTATAAGGAATCCGGAAGCACAGCAGATTACACGGTTGTAGAATCAGCATTATCTGCAGAAACGGGCAATTATACACTGACAGGACTGACAGCAGGCAAGTCTTATGATATCCAGATTAAGGCACTCAGAAAGTCAGACGGTTTTGAATCTGTTTATACAGAAAAAGATTTTGAAGTAACAACAGCAGAAGAACAGCCATGGTATACGGCAATCGTAGGTTCTGCACAGGCAGGCGATGTTACATTTACAACGGCTGACGGTCAGACGGATAATGTAAAGCTTTCCGTATCTGACAATAGCGCAGCAAAGAGTAATAATCAGGAATCACCGGCAATTGCAGGAACAGCCGGAACACTGGAAGTTAAGGGACAGGCAAGCGGTAAGATTTCTGATGATGAAGACGGATTTACATATTACTATACAAAGATTGATCCGAACAAAGAAAACTTTAAGCTGAGTGCAACATTTGAGATTACGGATACTTCTCTCACACCGGATAATCAGACCGGTTTTGGTATTGTTGCAGCCGATGCACTTGGATTAAATGTATGGGGCAATCCGGATTATGTACATAAGTATTTCAACTATGCATCTTCTATGATGTTTAGCTCAAAGCAGAGTAATCCGTTTATGAGAACGGTTACAGGTTATACATCAGCTGATACATCAAGCAATGACGGTGTGGAAAGAAGTGTAACAAATGCTAGGTTTACAGACCAGACAGTTAAATTTGAAGTAGGCAACAAATATACATTTTCGTTAGAAAAGACAGACGAAGGTTATACAGCAGCCTGCAACGGTTCAGAGCAGAAGCTTTCTGATAATTCCTTTACATCTGTACAGGAAGATGGAACAGTTGTAGTTGGTATTGCAGTATCCAGAAAGGTATCTGTAAAGGTATCTGATGTTGAATTTTCAAAGTCTGAAAGCAAGGGTATTACATCAAATGACAACGGTGATACAAAGATTACACCGGACGGAAGAGTATACTCAACAAGTACAAGTGGTTCTTCAAATTATGAATACATCTATGTACCAAATTGTGCAGGTACATTGACAGTATCAAACGGTGATACAGATGTAGTTGTAGATCAGGCAGTTGCTGCAAATGAAGTTGTAAGAGTAAATGTTCCGTTAAACAACGGAAAGAATACTGTAAAGTCAACATTAAAGCCAACAGCAGCAGATAACATTGCAAGCACAGTAGCAGTTATTAAGGAAACAGTTGTTGATCATCAGTCATACGGACAGGAAGGTCAGACAATCATTGTATCCGCAGATGCTGATGCAGAAGGTAAGGGAACAGAAGAAAGCCCGATGAGCCTGTCTAATGCATTAAAGTATGCACAGCCGGGTCAGACCATCTTCTTAAAGAATGGTACTTACAGCGGTGCAAAGGTTGAAAGAAGTGTCAGCGGTACAGCAGATAAGAATATCAACCTTGTAGCAGAATCACTTTCTACAGACGGAACAGACGGTGTAGTATTTACAGGTGAAGTAAGGCTCACAGGTTCATACTGGCATGTATATGGTCTGTATGTAAAAGATTCAGCGGGTGTAGGTATCCAGATTTGCGGTAACTACAATACAATTGAAATGTGTACAGTAAACCACGCAGCAAATTCAGGTATCCAGATCAGCCGTGAAGGCGGTGCAGATAATGATGCCGGAAGAAAGGGCAAGTTATGGCCTACAGGCAACCTCATTAAGAACTGTGAATCATTTGATAACTGTGATAAAGGACGTAATGATGCCGATGGTTTTGCAGCAAAGCTGACTTGTGGTGAAGACAATAAGTTCTATGGCTGTATCAGCCATAACAACATCGATGATGGATGGGATTTATATGCAAAATCCGTATCCGGTGAAATCGGTGCTGTAACAATTGAAAACTGTGTAACTTATAACAACGGCTGGCTGACAACAGATGATGTAACAGCTAAAGGCTATGAATACGGCGAAGGTAACGGCTTCAAGCTTGGCGGTGGTCAGATGAAGGGTGCTCATGTATTAAAGAACAGTATTTCATTTGACAACCATGCAAAGGGTATTACTTCAAACAGCTGTCCTGACTGTAAGATTATCAACTGTATTTCTTACAACAACTCACTGGATAACAGTGCATACAATGTAGGATTAAATACAAAGGATTCTAACATCAAGGCTTGGGAAGTAACAGGATTAATTTCATTAAACAACAGCAAGAATACAAAGCTGGAGGATTTAATCCCATTCGCACTTCACAGTGAAAACAACTATATCTATGACGGTGCAGCTTCTTATAACAATAAGGGCGAACAGGCTACAGAAGACTGGTTTGAAAATGTAGATACATCTGTAAAACCGACAAGAAATGAAGACGGTACAATCAATATGCACGGTCTGCTTCTTTTAAAGGATACAACTAAGAACACAGGTGCAGTATTAGATGTAACAAGTGATGCAGCAAAATCCGTAAAACCGGCAAAGACAACGGTTGTTGAAGAAGAAAAGGTTGTATATGAAATGCGTCAGGATGCAGACGGCAACTGGCATTACTATGCAAATGATAAAATTGCAACGGATTACTGCGGCATGGCATTAAACGAATACGGCTGGTGGTATATCAAGAATGGTGATGTAGACTTCACTTATACCGGTATGGCATGCAATGAATACGGCTGGTGGTATTTCAACAACGGACAGCTTGACCTGACCTTCTATGGACTTGCAAGCAATGAATACGGAACATGGTTCTACACAGACGGACAGTTAAACTTCGACTTTACAGGAATGATTATTCCAGAGAACGAGTGGCTTTATGTTCAGAACGGACAGGTACTGACAGATTACACCGGAATGGCATTAAATGACTATGGCTGGTGGTATTTCAAGGATGGTAAGGTTGACTTTACCTATACCGGAATGGCAGTGAATGAATATGGCTGGTGGTATTTCAGCAATGGACAGATTGATTTTGGCTATAACGGATTTGCCACAAATGAATATGGTACATGGCTGTTTACAGACGGTATTTTAAATGCAGGCTTTACAGGTATGATATTAAATGGCGATACATGGGTATATGTTACAGATGGTTATATCAGTAATACCTATACCGGAATGGCATTAAATGACTATGGCTGGTGGTACTTTAACAATGGTGTTCTGGATTTAAGCTATACCGGAATGGCATTAAATGAATACGGCTGGTGGTATTTTAACAATGGTCTGCTTGATTTAACATTTACGGGTGTCGGCAGTAATGAATACGGCGACTGGTACTTTAAAGACGGAACAATCGCTTTTGATTATTCAGGTACAATTAGCTTTGGCGGACAGGATTATACCGTAACCAATGGATATGCTGTAAAAGCATAAATCTGACAAACTAAGATTGAATTTATAAAAAGACCGGCAGAGATGTAGCGCATTGCAGCATCTCTGCCGGTTTTTCTATTTAACAAAAAACCTTAACAAAAAACCATGTAATATTTTATTGAAACAGGTTGGATACAATGGTATAATAAAAATAATTAGATATGAAAAAAGTGACATAGACGACACGAGAAAACAGCAGTAAGGAGGAACAACATATGATTCAGGCAATGGTCAAAAAATTGAATGGGAAAAGACTGCGGCAGCGTATTTCATCTGCAATTTTAATAGTTGCAATATTGGTAAGTTTTTCTGGTATTCTTGGAGGAACTGCCATGTTAGTAATGGGTGTCCAGTACAATCACGCATTAACCAATTATGGTTTTTCACAGGGTGATATCGGTAAGATGATGATTACATTTGCAGACACTAGAAGTAACCTGCGGGCGGCAATCGGTTATCAGGATAAGACACTGGTACAGGAAACCTACGAAGCGTATGAAACAAAGAAGCAGGCATGTAAGGATTATGCAGTTATAGTAGAAGAAACAGTTGCTTCCGCTGAAGAACGTAAATTGTATGATCAGATTATGAGCGGTATGGAAGATTATTTTACATCAGCTGATAAGGTAATACAGATGGGTAAAGATGTAACGAATATCGATCAGAGAAATCAGGCACAGCGACTGGCAAAAGATGAAGTGGTACCGAAGTACGAAGCAATTTATGAGAATATGGTACAGCTGCTGGACGCGAATACCAGCGAAGGTAACAAATTGGAAATTAATTTAAAGGTATTAACATATGTCTTACTGGCGGTAGTTGTTCTTATTATTATTGTAGCAATTTTAATCGCAAGGAAGCTGGGCGATGCGCTTGCGTTAAATATTGTAAATCCGCTCGATGCACTGGCAGAACGTTTCAAGACCTTTGCACAGGGTGATTTGACAAGTGAATTTCCGGTAATGGAATCAGAAGATGAAGTATCTGATATGGTTACTGTTGCAAAGGATATGGCAGAGAATCTGTCAGCAGTTATTGAGGATGTTAATTACCGTATGGAACTGATGGCAAAGAATGATTATACAGGCTCGTCTGCAATTCCTGAAAAGTATCTGGGTGATTTTGCAGCCATGAATGATGCAATCCATCAGATGAACGAAGATATGAATGATACAATGCGCCACATTGAAGAAGCTGCCGCTCAGGTATCTATCGGTGCAGGCAACCTTGCAGAGGGGTCACAGAGTCTTGCAGAAGGTTCTACAGACCAGGCCGGTGCAGTTGAAGAATTACTTGCATCTTTTGCAAGTATTACAGAAGGTGTAGAACATACACATGACAGTGCAAGCGTTTCGTATGATTTATCTGTGAAATATGCAAAAGAAGCGGACAGAAGCCAGCAGGAGATGCAGGCGGTTACGGAAGCTATGCAGCGTATGAGTGAAATGTCTCAGAAGATTGAAAGTATTATCGGTGAAATCGAAGAAATTGCAGAACAGACCAATCTGCTTGCATTAAATGCTTCTATTGAAGCCGCAAGAGCCGGAGAAGCCGGACGCGGATTCGCTGTTGTTGCAACACAGATTGGCAAGCTTGCTGACGAAAGCGCTCAGTCTGCAGTGAATACAAGAGAACTCATTATGAATTCTATTCAGGAAATTGAAAATGGTAACCGTGCCGTAGAGAAGACTTCTAAGACGATTATTGAACTGGTTCAGGGGATTAATGAAGTCGCAGAAAAGTCTAAAGAGCTAGAGGAGCTTTCAGAAACACAGACAGAACAGATGAAGCAGGCTGAAGCCGGTGTTAACCAGATTTCAGAGGTTGTACAGAGCAATGCCGCTATTGCGGAAGAATCTTCTGCAACAAGTGAAGAGCTTTCAGCAGAATCTATTTCACTGAACGAACTTGTACAGCAGTTTAAGCTGAAAAAGTAATTTTTGACACTGATATCAGAATATGCTAGAATTTAAAAATGCGTAGACACGCAGTGAAAGCATACAGAACAGATAAGCGTGAAGTCATGAAAAATGGACTTCGCGCTTTTTTGCACAGATGTTTGCTTCTGAGCGAAAGCAAACATCTATAATGACAGATAAGAAATCGCCTATGCGAATTTCTCATCGCCACTTTGCAACAAGTTGCTCAAAAATGGAGATAAGTGTGAAAAATCACACTGATGTGCTGATTTTTCACACAGCATTTTGTGCCGCAGGCGTCACAAAATAGCTTTTATCGCAGAGCCAAATCTGACATTTGGCTCGCGGTTCCTCCGACATAAATGTCTGCGGAAATGAGGAAAGTATGTATATTATAGCGGGGCTGGGAAATCCCGGCACACAGTATATGGGAACAAGACACAATGCAGGATTTTCTGTGATAGATGCGCTGGCAGATCAATATAATATCAGCGTAGACACACAAAAACACAAAGGGATGATTGGCAAGGGTATGATTGAGGGAGAGAAGGTCATTCTTGTAAAGCCGATGACGTATATGAATCTGTCCGGGGAATGTATCCGTGAAGTCATGGATTATTATAAGGCGGATATCGATGATTTAATCGTTATTTTTGACGACATCAGCTTAGAACCGGGCAAACTGCGTCTGCGGGCAAAGGGAAGCGCAGGCGGACACAACGGTATTAAAAGTATTATCGCGCAGCTTGGAAGTGACCGGTTCAAGCGTGTTAAGTTCGGTGTCGGTGACAAACCGAAGGGCTGGGACCTTGCAGACTGGGTACTCGGAAAATTCCCGGCAGATTTATACGATACACTGCGGGATGCCAATCAGAGAGCCTGCGAAGCGGTTGCCTGTATCATGACAGAGGGTATTACCGGTGCGATGAATAAATTTAATGGATGAAATAAAAATTGTAGAATAGAGGAAGTATGAAAACATTTTTTGAGCCTGTGCAGGGGATGGCAGGGATAGAAGAAATTAAAAAGTCTTTTAGCCGGCTGGGGCATGCGGTAATGGTCAGCGGCTGCATTGACACGCAGAAAGCACATCTGCTGGAAGCACTCGGGGAGCAGTATCCAATCCGGGTCGTGATTACTAGCGATGAGGTCAAGGCAAGACAGCTTCGTGAGGATTGTCTCTTTTTTGATAAGAGCAGTATTTACTATCCTGCCAAGGATTTTATCTTTTACAGCGCCGATGTGCATGGCAACCAGCTTGCGGGAGAGCGGCTTGCATGCATTTACAAAATCATTCAGGCGCAGAAGCATATCAGTGAAGACAGTATTTCAAACGGTAAAACAGACGGCATACAGCCGGAAAACAAAAATGCGGCGGGACTTACGGTTGTGACAACGATTGACGGCTGTGCTGATTTGCTCGTTCCGCTTGAAAAATATAAAAATGCCACGATTTCATTTGAAAAAGGACAGGTTCTTGATTTAGAAGCACTTTCAAAGAAACTGGTACAGATTGGCTATGAGCGATGTGCGATTGTGGACGGACAGGGCAAATTTGCGGTGCGCGGCGGTATTATCGACATTTTCCCGTATACGGAAGAAACACCGGTGCGCATTGAGTTGTGGGACGATGAGGTGGATTCAATCCGTTTGTTTGACGTGGAGAGCCAGCGTTCCATTGAAAAGATTGAGCGGTTTGAAGCTTTTCCGGCGACAGAATGCCTGTTAAGCGAAGAAGAAATTGCGCGCGGCAGGGAAAAGTTACAGGAAGAACTGGCAGGACAGCTGACCGCCTTTGGTAATGATAAGAAGAAAAAGACGGCAGAGGATATTGAGAAATGCAACCGTATCCGCAGAAATGTGGCAGATATGGAGCGTACCGGTGATTACAGCAAGGCATTGCGGATGTTTGCAGAGGAACTGACCGGATTTTTAAGCTATTTTCCAAGGGAAGACACGCTGTTTGTATTAGATGAGCCGAACCGCTTAAATGAGCGCATGGAACTTATTTTATATGAATATACGGAAAGTATGAAAAACCGTCTGGAGGGCGGATATATTCTGCCGGGACAGACCGATATGATTCACGGGATTGAAAGCATTTATGCGGGACTTGAAAAGAAACGTACCCTGCTGTTGTCGGCGCTGGATTACAAGCCGGAAAAATTTGCCGTGGCGGAATATGTGCGCATTGATACCCGCAGTATCAGTCCGTACCACAACAGCTTTGAGTATCTTGCGGACGATTTAAAAAAATATAAGCGTTCGGGGTATAAGAGTATCCTGGTGTGCAATTCGAGAACGCGTGCGGCGAGAATTGTGCAGGATCTGGCGGATCTGGGGCTGACGGCGTATTTCAGTGAAGATTTTGAAAATGAAATGCTTGAAGGCACGATTATGGTCACTTACGGCAGTCTGCACAAGGGCTTTGAGTATCCGCTTCTGCAGTTTGTCGTGATTGCGGAAAATGATATTTTTGCAAGCAGACACAAAAAACGTGAAAAGAAGAAAAAGTATGACGGAAAGTCGATAGCCGGTTTTAACGAACTGAATATCGGCGATTTTGTCGTGCATGAAAGTCACGGACTGGGTGTGTATAAGGGTATTGAAAAAATTACGGTCGAGGGCGTGGAAAAGGATTATATCAAGATTGAATACGCCGGAAACAGTAACCTTTATGTGCTGGCGACACAGCTTGACCGTTTACAGAAATATGCGGCGGCGGATACCGAAAAGAAGCCGAAGCTCAATAAGCTGGGGACACAGGAGTGGAATAAAACAAAATCCAAGGTACACGGCGCGGTTGAAGAAGTGGCAAAGGATCTGGTTGCGCTGTATGCGGCGCGGCAGAAGGAAAAGGGCTATCAGTTTGGACCGGATACCGTATGGCAGAGGGAATTTGAAGAAATGTTTCCGTATGAGGAAACGCAGGATCAGCTGACGGCGATAGAAGACACCAAGCGTGATATGGAAAGTACCCGCATTATGGACCGTTTAATCTGCGGTGATGTCGGCTATGGCAAGACTGAAGTCGCAATCCGTGCGGCATTTAAAGCGGTACAGGAGGGCAAGCAGGTGGCATATCTTGTGCCGACAACCATTCTTGCCCAGCAGATTTACAACACCTTTGAACAGCGGATGAAAAATTTTCCGGTGACGGTGGCACAGCTGTCAAGTTTCCGTACAAGCAAGGAAATCAAGGAAAGTATTTCCGAGTTAAAAAAAGGTTTTGTAGATATTGTAATCGGTACACACAGACTGTTATCCAAGGACGTGGAGTTTAAGGACCTGGGACTGTTGATTATTGATGAGGAACAGCGTTTTGGTGTAACCCATAAGGAAAAGATTAAGAAATTAAAAAATGATGTGGATGTCATGACGCTCAGTGCGACCCCGATTCCTAGAACACTGCATATGAGCCTTGTCGGTATCCGTGATATGAGTGTACTGGAAGAACCACCGACAGACCGCGTGCCGATACAGACCTTTGTAACGGAACATAACGATGAAATGATCCGGGAGGCGATTCACAGAGAGCTGGCAAGAAACGGACAGGTGTATTATGTATACAATCGTGTCCGCAGCATTGATGAGGTGGCGGCACACATTGAGGAACTGGTGCCGGAGGCCAATGTCGCCTATGCACACGGTCAGATGGAAAAACGTATGCTTGAAAAAATCATGTACGAATTTATCAACGGAGAAATTGATGTCTTAATTTCAACCACGATTATCGAAACCGGTGTGGACATTTCAAATGTCAATACCATGATTATCGAAGATGCGGATAAATTCGGGCTTTCACAGCTTTACCAGTTACGCGGGCGTGTCGGACGAAGCAGCAGAACGTCCTATGCATTTTTATTGTACCGCAGGGACAGAATGCTCACGGAAGTGGCAGAGAAACGTTTAAGTGCGATTCGTGAATTTTCGGATTTCGGCTCCGGTTTTAAGATTGCGATGAAAGACCTTGAAATCCGTGGCGCAGGAAATGTGCTTGGACGCTCACAGCATGGGCATATGGCGGCGGTTGGATATGATTTGTACTGTAAAATGCTCAATCAGGCGGTGAATGATTTGAAGGGCATTAAAAATGAATACGGTTTTGAAACAAATGTGGATTTGAATGTAGATGCATTTATTCCGTCTTCTTATATTAAGAGCGAATATCAGAAGCTGGATGTCTACAAGCGGATTGCGGGTATTGAAAGCGAGGAGGAACTGTCGGATATGTGCGACGAACTCGGTGACCGTTACGGCAGTCTGCCGGCAAGTGCCGCCAATCTTTTAAATATTGCACTGGTTAAGTCTATGGCACACAAAATCGGCATTACCGAGATTCAGGGCGGAACGGACGAAACACCGGGTGCATCGCAGTGGCGGACGGTCATGAAGATTTATCCGAAAGCGGACATTCAGGGGGATAAAATCGAAAATTTCGTAGCCGGATACGGCGGTGCGGTGCGGTTTATCAGCAGTCCGGAACCGAAATTTGTCTGGAGGGTGACAAAGAAGAAATTCAGCAATGCGCAGGAATATCTGGCAGGATTAAAAGCCCTGGTAAAGGATATGCAGCAGCTGACGTAAATCGGTTATAAAGCATTTTGGAAAGGATTCTTCTGAAAGGGGTTTGCATTTTGAAAAAAGTGTGCTATAATACGTTAAAGTTTAACGCTTTAAAGTGAAAAATAAAACAAAAGCAGATATTGGAGGAAAAGGAAATGGAACAGAAGGGCGAATTAATTTCTTACAGACCGGATATTAAGGTCGTTGATTGTACAATCAGAGACGGAGGATTGGTCAACAATTTTTATTTTGACGATGAATTTGTAAGAAATTTATATACCGCCAACGTGGCAGCAGGTGTAGAATACATGGAGTTCGGTTATAAGGCTTCAAAGGAAATTTTTGACGTTAAGGAATTCGGCAAGTGGAAGTTCTGTGATGAGCAGGATATTCGTGATATTGTCGGTGATAACAACACCGATTTAAAGATTTCCGTTATGGCAGATGTCGGACGTACCGATTATAAAAAAGATATTATTCCAAAGACAGACAGCGTGATTGACATGATTCGTATTGCTACTTATATTAATACAATTCCGGCGGCAATCGAGATGATTCATTACTGTGCGGAGATGGGCTATGAAACCACGATTAATATTATGGCAGTTTCCACAGCGGCAGAATCTGAGCTGGATCTGGCACTGGATTTACTGGCACAGAGCGAGGTCGGCACGATTTATCTGGTTGACAGCTATGGTTCTTTATATCCGGAACAGATCCGCAGACTGGCGGATAAGTATTTGAAGGTTGCAGAAAAATACGGCAAGAAGGTCGGTATCCATGCACACAACAACCAGCAGCTTGCATTTGCAAATACGATTGAAGCCTGCACCGTAGGTGTCAGCTATCTGGATGCAACGATGAGCGGCATGGGACGCGGTGCAGGAAACTGCAACATGGAACTGCTGTTAGGCTTCCTTAGAAATCCGAAGTACAGTTTGAATCCGGTATTAAAATTTTTACAGAACCAGATGCTTCCGTTAAAGAAGACAGGGCTTGTATGGGGCTGTGATGTACAGTATATGCTGACAGGACAGCAGAACCAGCACCCAAGAACTGCCATTGCGTTTACGGCAGAACAACGTGAAGATTATGCGGCATTTTATCAGTCATTATTAGATCGGGAATAAAATGATGAAACTTCCTAAAAATGCAGAAACTGGGATATTGACTTTCACAAGGTATCGCAGTAAAATAACTGTTAAGAATTGCGTGGAATGAAGTAAAAGATATCATTTCGTAACAATCCGACTAGACGCGAAAGGGAGTAATGAAGATGGAAAAGAAAAATCTTGACTGGGCAAATCTTGGATTCGGTTATGTAAAGACAGATAAAAGATTTGTAGCAAATTATAAAGACGGAGCGTGGGATGACGGAGTCATTACAGATGATGATAAGGTCGTGTTAAATGAGTGTGCAGGTGTACTTCAGTATGCACAGACTTGTTTTGAAGGTTTAAAGGCTTATACAACAGAAGACGGTCATATTGTTATGTTCCGTCCGGACCTCAATGCACAGAGAATGCATGATTCCTGCGAAAGACTGGAAATGCCGCCATTCCCTGTAGACAAGTTTGTACAGGCTGTTACAGATACAGTAAAGGCAAATGCAGCATGGGTACCGCCATTTGGTTCAGGTGCTACATTATACATCCGTCCATATATGTTCGGCAGCAATCCGGTTATCGGTGTAAAGCCGGCTGATGAATATCAGTTCAGAATCCTTACAACACCGGTTGGTCCGTATTTCAAGGGCGGCGCAAAGCCTCTTACAATTAAGGTATCTGATTTCGATAGAGCAGCACCTCACGGAACAGGTCATATCAAGGCCGGTTTAAATTATGCCATGAGCTTACATGCAATCGTAACAGCACATAAAGAAGGCTACGCAGAAAATATGTACTTAGACCCGGCAACAAGAACAAAGGTAGAAGAAACAGGCGGTGCAAACTTCCTGTTCGTTACAAAAGACGGTACAGTTGTAACACCAAAGTCAAGCAGTATTCTTCCTTCTATTACACGTCGTTCACTCGTATATGTTGCGAAGGAAATCTTAGGACTGAAGGTTGAAGAACGTGAAGTTACACTGGAAGAAGTAAAGGATTTCGCAGAATGTGGTCTTTGCGGTACAGCAGCTGTTATCTCACCGGTTGGTAAGATTGTTGACCACGGCAAGGAAATCTGCATGCCAAGCGGTATGGAAAAGATGGGTCCTACAATCCAGAAGCTGTACGATACTTTAACAGGTATCCAGATGGGCAAGCTTGAAGCACCTAAGGGCTGGATTTATACAGTAGAATAATTTAAAATTAAATCATGAATTTTAGCGGTGGATTTCTTTTAGGATAAGCCGGTAAAAGCGGATAGAGAGCAGATACAGAAAGGATTTTTGTGTCTGCTCTTTTTGTATTAAAGGGACTTTGTCAGGACGGAGGAAAATGGTTTTAAATGCTATTTGTATAGTGTAAAAAATATATTGACAAGGTTTATTATATGAAGTATATTATATACATCAACAATATTTATAAATATTGTTGAATGATGAATAAAATGCGAAAGAAAGGGGCGATGCGATTGCCAAAAAGCACAACAAAATTAAAACAGTATTTTCCGATGATTCGTGAGCGGGAGGATATTGAAAGAGAAATCCGCGAGAATCCAAAACTTTTAGAAAAATATCGGGAATGGGACGAAGAACAGCAGGAAGAATTTTTAGACTACTGCACCGGGGTCAAAGGCGAAAAGAAAAAAGCCTTCAGTTATAAGGATATAAAATCCGTCTATACGATAGTATTCTTTGAAACAAGTATCAAAGAATTTCATGAATATCCACAAAACTACATTCACAAATTCAAACAGCAGTCAGACACAGGTCTGGAACTGGAATTACTGCAAAAATATGTGTTCATACCGCTTGACATTTTCCGTGGAATCTACCACAATAATCTTAGGAATAAGACAGAAGCGTGGCTCACATTTCTAGGTACAGACGAACCGGAGATTATCATTGAACTAATCAGTCAGTACCCGGAGTTTAAAGAAATGTACGAAGAAATTTATGTCATGTGCCAGAATGTGGAAAAGGTGATGGAAATGTTTTCAAAGGAATTGATTCAACTGGATAGAAATACGGTGCAGTACATGATAGATGAAATGCAGGATACGATTGATGTTCAGAAGGAAAAGATTGACACGCACAAGGAAGAATTGGAAGCAAAGCAGGAAACGATTGATTCACAGCAAGCAACCATTGACACACAAAAAGAAGAACTGGAAGCAGTCAGACACCGGTTACGGGAAATGGCGGAAAAGCTGGAACAGCTTGAGCAGAATCAAAAGTAAAAAATGAGTTAAAACACAGTCCGTCAGATAATCATGAAATGTCCGGCGGGCTGTGTTTTCCGCTGTATGCCTGCTCCAGAGAGATTATCAAGCGGTATACACCATTTCTTGAAAAAATAGATTTAACCTATACACAGTACATCGCCATGATGGTGCTGTGGAAAAAAAGCAAATCAGTGTCAAGGAACTGGGCAAATGCCTGTTTTTAGATTCCGGAACACTCACGCCGCTCTTAAAAAAATTAGAGCAGAAAGGCTATGTGACACATACCCGAAGCGAAGAAGACGAGCGGGTGTTAATTGCCGCCATTACGCCAAAGGGAGAAGACTTAAAAGACGAAGCGGTGCTGATTCCGCAGAAAATGATGGCATGCGCGGCACTTCCGCAGGAAAAAGCTGCACAGTTGTATACGCTTCTGTATGAACTGTTAAATACACTCGAAAAAATAGAAAGCAAATTAAAAAAGGGCGGAAAGCCGTATTGCTACAGCTTTTCCCGTCCGTAATTGTGCAGGAGTTCCTGCTTTAAATCATAAAGCTTCTGTGATAAATCGACATGAACAACCTGAGGATTAATCAGCCGCTTGGATTCATCCCAAAGCGTTGCCTGCTCCTGTTTGCAGTATTTCTGAATGTCCATGACATTTGGCGAATCGTAAACATACTCGCCCTTATCAAATACTTTCACCATAATCTCACGCATAGAATACTCGCCCGGCTCCATCAGTGTCTTTTTCCACGTTTCCACAGGGTCAAATAAAAGCAGAGGCTGTGATTCATCATACGTTTCATCGGCCAGCGCGATTAAATCCGCCTTAATCATGCCGTCGGCATCGTAGACACGGTAAACCGTCTTGTTGCCCGGATTTGTGATTTTCTCTGAATTTTCGGACAGCTTGATTTTCGGAATAAATGTGCCGTCATCGCCCATCACTGCGGCAAGCTTATAAACACCGCCGAATGCCGGGTTGTCCTTAGAAGTAATCAGATTGGTTCCGACACCCCATGAAGTAATCGCCGCACCCTGTGTCTTTAAGGAGTCAATCAGATATTCGTCTAAGTCGCTGGAAGCGGAAATAATGGCATCTTCAAATCCGGCATCGTCTAACATTTTACGCGCTTTCTTTGTCAGATAAGCTAAATCGCCGGAATCCAGACGGATACCGTAGCCCTTTAAATCAATGCCTTTTTCACGCATTTCCTTAAATACGCGAATCGCATTCGGTACACCGGAACGCAGGGTGTCATACGTATCGACAAGCAGGATACACGCATCCGGATACAAATCGGCATAGGTTTTAAATGCAGTATATTCATCCGGAAAGCTCATAATCCAGCTGTGGGCGTGTGTTCCCTTTACCGGCACACCAAACATCTGACCGGTCAGGACGTTGCTCGTACCGACACAGCCTGCAATAACAGCGGCTCTTGCACCGTAAATACCGGCGTCCGGTCCCTGTGCGCGGCGCAGACCGAATTCCATAATACCGTCACCCTTTGCGGCGTAGCAGACACGGGCGGCCTTTGTGGCAATTAAACTCTGGTGGTTGATAATATTTAAAATAGCTGTTTCAACAAGCTGTGCTTCCATAATCGGTGCGATGACCTTGACAATCGGTTCACGCGGGAAAATGACCGTACCTTCTGGAATGGCATAAATATCACCTGTGAAGTGGAAGTTACTTAAATATTCCAGAAAGTCTTCATCAAAGATAGACAGACTACGCAGGTATGCAATATCATCTTCTGTAAAATGAAGATTCTTAATGTAGTCAATGACCTGTTCTAAGCCGCAGGAAATCGCATAAGCGCCGTCACATGGATTTTTTCTGTGAAAGGCATCGAAAATAACCGTGCGGTTATTGTCGGTTTTAAAATATCCCTGCATCATAGTCAGTTCATATAAATCTGTTAAAAGTGTGAGATTACGCATAAATCCTCCATTCTTATGTATCATCGGATACATGGCACTCAATTAGATGAAAGGGCTGTGCAAAAAATAGGAATACTTTCTGCAACAGCCCTTATGTAAATCAATTATTTGTTCTTACTGAAAAATTTTTTAAGTCCTTTTTTCTTCGGAGCCGGTTCTGCAACGACTTTACCGCCGCGTACAGATTTGATTCCTGTAATGTAAATACCGCTGACTTCAGCTTTGACTTCGGCCTTAACCGGAAGTTGGTCAAAAACCTTCGGGTCTGCCATAAGTGTCATGATTCTCGGTCCGATTTTAGCTTTTACAATAGGCATCTTACTGCCGCGCAGATACTTTGGTGTCTGCTCTAAAACCATCTTTGGAAGATTGGCATCTTTAAGCTTCATCTTCTTTTTATCAATGATTAACATGGACATCACCTGCTTTGCCGCATCAATCTGCGCCTGCTGTTCGTCCTGCTGTTTACGGAGCTTGTTTCCAAAAATCATTAAACCGATAAATACGGCAAGTAAAATGACGAAAATTACTAATAAAACGATTCCCCAGACTGGCATAGTATCGTCCTCCTAAATTATTAAAATATCTATAAAAGTATAGCATATATGCCCGTATTTGAAAAGAAAAAAGTTATTCTTTTTCATACATTTCTACAATGACATCATGCGTATAGGCGGCAATTTTTTTGCGTTCTTCCTTTGGGAAAGAATTAACATCAATCGGTTTACCGAAAGCGAGCGTGGTGTGTGTTGCCTTTAAGCGCGGAAACTGACGTTCAAAAATGCAGTCGGTATTGGTCTGTACCATCGGAATAATCTTACAGCCTGTTTTTTCTGCAAATTTAAAGCTTCCGGCGTGGAAATCCTGAACACCTTCGCCTTTATTGCGTGTGCCTTCCGGAAAAATAACAATGGATTTGCCGTCTTTAATGTAGTCAATTCCCTTTAAAATGGTTTTTAAGCCTTCCTTCATATTTTCACGGTCTAAGAACAGACAGAATAAATTGTCCATCCAGCGGCGGATAATCAGCGCCTTTTTCATTTCCTTTTTGGCAACAAATCCGGTCGGACGTTTCATATACGTATAAGAAATAATCACATCAAAAAATCCGCGGTGGTTTCCGATAAATAAAACCGGCTCATCGTCCGGGATATTTTCCAGTCCGGTCACAGTTGTATGCACACCGGCTAAAAATAAAATGATGTGAAAAGCGCCCTGCACAATCCGCAGGGAAGAAACTGCCTTTACATCGGGATTGAATTTTCCGATAACCCATTCAACCGGCAGCGCAATCAGGCTGAAGATAAAGAACAGGATTAGGAACACAATAACAAGAAAAGAACGAATCATATAATCCTCCATGTTTTCCGAAGGAAAATCCTATGTGAGTTTACTCACATTTCTCCTAAAGCGAGGAGAGGATTTTTCCTCCAAATTTTTATTTGCGGTATCACTCATTCAGATACCGGCTCATGCCGCTGGAATAGTAAATGCTTCCATCCGTGGTGACAAAGACGGCTTCGATATTGTCCAGCGATTCAATGAGTGCCAGACCGTCGTCTAACCCCAGTGCAAAACACGTGGTGCTTAAACAGTCGCCGTCCAGCGAAACGGCAGAGAGTATGGTGACATCTGTCAGCCGGTTGTCGTAAGGATAACCGGTTGCGGGATTTAAAATGTGATGATAAAAGGTATCATTTTCATAGAAATACCGTTCATACGTGCCGGAAGACACCACAGAGCAGTCCCGCAGATTTAACGTCAGCAAAAGTTCATTGCTTTGTGTAAATGGCTTTTTTACACCGACCGTAAAATCCTTCGAGTCACTTTTTCCGCCGACACACAGCACATTGCCGCCCAGATTAATCATGGCACTTGTGACATCGTGTGCTAACAGATAATCTTTGATCTTATCCGCAATATAGCCCTTTGCAATCGCACCGAGATCCAATATCGTACCCTCCGGCATGGTAATGCGGTAATTGCCGTTCTCAAGCGGTGTAAGTTCCACTTTTGTATAATCGACATATTGCAATGCATTGGCAATGGCGGCAGCATCCGGAACGGCCGGCTGTTCTGCGGTAAAATCCCAGAGTTGTGAGACACTTCCGATAGTGATATCAAACGCACCGCCGGAAATGCGGCAGTAGTCTAAGCCGGTGGCAATCAGCTCACCAAGCTCTGCCGGAATTTCATCGGTCTGGTGGTGGTTCACGGCATAAAGCGTACTGCTCTCTAAAGTACGGGAGCAGAGCTGTTCATACGTATCGCACAAATCCAGACAGCCGTTTAAAACGGATTTGGATACATTTATATAGGAAGAAATCTGTACATAAGTATTGAGCTTATATCCGGTGACGGTGACCGGGTCAGAGAGCCGTGTCTGGCAGCCGCAGGTCGAAAGCATGCAGAGTATCAGCAGCGGTGTAAAAAAAGCCGTTTTCAATTTTCTAAAAAATATTTTCATAACAAAATGATTATAGCGGATATTTCGTATAAAATCTATAAAAATTAAGAAGAATTGCGCCGGAATCATGAAAAAAATGTGAAACGGCTTTTTTTTTATCATGATTTATGCTATAACAATATAGTCATGTAAAATTGTGACACATCAAAATATAGGAATGATGAAACGAAAGGAAATTTGATTTATGAAAAAAAGATTTTTCGGTGTTATGCTTGCCGCATCTTTAGCAGTGTCCCTGACAGCCTGCGGAGGCAAGAAGACATCACAGGATAATGCGGCATCTACAGTAAATAAAGAGGTTACAGCAGAAGAATATGCAGGAACAATTACATCCAATGCAGATGTTTACAAGCAGTATGTAACACTGCCGGATTACAAGGGCGTTGAAGTATCTGTAGACCGTTCATCTCTTACGGTATCTGATGATGACGTAGAAAGCTACATTTCAAAGTTATTATCACAGACAGCTACAACAGAAACGGTTACAGAAGGCGTGACGGCTTCCGGCGATACGGTAAAGCTTGATTACAGCGGTCTGTTAAACGGAGAAGCGTTCTCAGGCGGTACAGCAACGGATGCCAGCTATACCATCGGTTCAGGCAAGTTTATTACCGATTTAGACCAGGGACTTATCGGTCTGACAGTCGGTCAGGAATATAATATTCCGTGTACGTTCCCTTCAGACTACTCAAGCTCTGACCTTGCGGGAAAAGATGTTATTTTCGTTGTAACCGTAAAGTCTATCCAGAAAAGCACTGTGCCGGATTTGACAGATGCATGGGTTGCTGAAAATGCGTCTACACTCGGCGTAGAAGCAACAACAGTTGCTGAATTAAGAAGCTATGTAAAGGATTACCTGACATCACAGGCAGAATCTACATTTGCAAGTGACAAATATCAGGCAGTTTATTCCAAGATCAGCGAAAATCTGACACCAAGCGGTTATCCGCAGGAAGAATTAGACAGCCTTGTAAATACATTAAAGTCTAATGTTGAATCAGAGTTTAATTCATACGGTTCATCTTACGGCATTTCTGATTTAGATTCATATCTTTCACAGGTATACGGATTTGAATCACAGGACGCTTTTAATGATTATGCAGTAGAATATGCACAGCAGTACCTTCTTGAAAAAATGGTGCTGACACTGATTGCATCGAATGAAAAAATCACGGTTTCTGCCGATGAAATTAACGACATGGGTGCACAGCTTGCAGATTACTACGGATACACAAATTATCAGGAAATCTTAGACAACTACGGCAATGAAATGAATTCAGAAGTCGGTTACGAAGTGCTGTATCAGAAGGTACAGAATTTCTTAAATGATAATGCGGTAGAATCTGAGTCATAAACAGCTCGCAGTGCATTTGTATTGGTTTATAAACACATAAAGCCATAGTATATAAGACAGGACTTATAAGGTATGACATATAAAGCGGGTCGGAATGACCGTTTCCCAAAAGGTTTATCCTTTGAGGGACGGCACATTCCGGCCTGCTTTTTTTGCTTGCAAATTTATGCAGGTGTGCTATAATAGAAACGTTTTTTGTTTATAAAATTTTTACATTAAATTTATAATTGGACATGCCTGTAAGAGGAAATGCTGTCACGCGTGGATGTGGTGTATAACAGCGTGTTTCAAAGAAAAGAAAGAGAAAGGTTAGAAAAATGAATCAGTTTGTACCAAAGTTGTTTGACTGCATGAAAGGATATTCAAAAGAGCAGTTTGTAAAAGACGTGATTGCCGGTATTATTGTGGCGATTATTGCGCTTCCGCTGTCGATTGCGTTAGCCCTTGCTTCCGGTGTTGGACCGGAACAGGGTATTTACACGGCAATTTTTGCCGGATTTGTCATTTCGTTTCTGGGCGGAAGCCGTGTGCAGATTGCAGGACCGACCGCCGCATTTGCAACGATTGTAGCCGGAATTGTCGCAGAACACCAGATGGAAGGTCTTGTTGTGGCAACCGTTATGGCGGGAATCCTTCTTATTATAATGGGACTTTTAAAGTTCGGAAATTTAATCCGCTTCATTCCGTATACGATTACATCGGGCTTTACCTTTGGTATTGCCGTAACGATTGTTATCGGACAGGTCAAGGACTTTTTGGGACTGACATTTACATATTCACCGGTGGAAACCATAGACAAGGTTAAAGAATGTGTTACGTGTATCGGAACAATTCAGGTGCAGGCATTAATTGTCGGACTGGTATCCCTTGCGATTCTGATTGTGTTTCCAAAGGTCACGGAAAAAATTCCACCGTCATTGATTGCAGTTATCGTAGCAATTTTAATGGTAAAGCTGCTTCACATGAATGTAAAGACGATTGGCGATTTGTATACAATATCCAATAAAGTACCGGGCATTTCCATGCCGAAAATAAGTCTTGGCATGATTCGTGATTTATTCCCGGATGCACTGACAATTGCGGTGCTTGCAGGAATTGAATCCCTGTTATCCTGTGTCGTATCCGACGGTATGATTGGCAGCCGCCACAAGCCGAATATGGAACTGGTTGCGCAGGGCGCCGGAAACATTGTATCAGCGCTGTTTGGCGGTATCCCGGCGACAGGTGCGATTGCAAGAACCGCAGCCAATGTAAAAAACGGTGGACGAACACCGGTTGCGGGAATGGTTCATTCCGTGACACTGCTTTTAGTACTTGTTGTATTAATGCCGTATGCCGCATGGATTCCAATGCCTGCGATTGCCGCCATTTTGTTTATGGTTGCATATAACATGAGCGGCTGGAGAGAATTTGTTAAATTAGTGCGCAAATCCCCAAAGAGTGATGTTGCCGTGCTACTTGTTACCTTTGTACTGACTGTTGTATTTGACCTTGTTGTGGCAATCGAAGTCGGTATCGTACTGGCAGCGCTTTTATTCTTAAAGAGAATGTCTGATGTTACAGCGGTAAAGAGCTGGAAGTACCTTGGAAGTGAGATTGATGAAAATAATGACCCAGATAAGATTTCTTTAAAGGTTGTGCCAAAGCATACACTGGTTTACGAAATTATCGGACCGATGTTCTTTGCCGCCGCAGATAAATTTCTGGAAATTTCAGCAGAACCGGGCATTAAGGTAGTTATTATCCGTATGCGCGGTGTACCGGCAATGGACGTAACCGCATTGCGCTCATTAACGAATATTCATGAAATCTGCAAAAAGAAGGGCATTACGCTGGTGCTTTCCCATGTACAGGAACAGCCGCGTGCGATGATGGAAAAAGCAGGCTTTGTGGAACTGGTCGGAGAAGAAAACTTCTGTGCCAATATTGATGCGGCACTTGCACACGCAGCGGAAATTGACCGGTAAAAACCCGCAAAATACGAAAATTCAACAAAAGTCAGACCAAAATGCCGAGTATCTCTACAATAAGAGATATTCGGTGTTTTTATTTATAGATTCAGATAAATACAGCGGCTGTTCCTTTAAAAAGCAACAGCCGCTGTAAATCATAGGCAAAGACCTATAGTATTTAATTGAAGTTTCAGATTAAAGCTGAGGACCGGCAGCTACTAAAGCCTTACCAGCTTCGTTGCCTGTGTACTTAACGAAGTTCTTGTTGAATCTTTCAGCTAAATCCTTAGCCTTTGTTTCCCATTCAGAAGCATCAGCGTATGTATCTCTAGGATCAAGGATACCTGAGTCAACGCCCGGAAGTTCTGTAGGTACTTCAAAGTTGAACATTGGAATCTGCTTTGTAGGAGCTGTCTTAATAGCACCTGAAAGGATAGCGTCGATGATACCACGAGTATCCTTAATAGAGATTCTCTTACCTGTTCCGTTCCAACCTGTATTAACTAAGTAAGCCTTAGCTCCGCTCTTTTCCATCTTCTTAACAAGTTCAGCAGCATACTTTGTAGGATGTAACTCAAGGAATGCCTGTCCGAAGCAAGCTGAGAATGTAGGGGTAGGTTCTGTGATACCACGTTCTGTACCTGCAAGCTTAGCTGTAAATCCTGAAAGGAAGTAGTACTGTGTCTGTTCCGGTGTCAGGATAGATACTGGAGGCAGTACACCGAAAGCATCAGCTGAAAGGAAGATAACGTTCTTAGCAGCAGGAGCTGAAGAAATCGGACGTACAATATTCTTAATGTGGTCGATTGGGTAAGAAACACGGGTGTTTTCTGTTACGCTCTTATCAGCGAAGTCAATCTTACCGTTTGCATCAAGAGTAACGTTTTCAAGGAGAGCGTTTCTCTTAATTGCGTTGTAGATATCCGGTTCAGATTCCTTATCAAGGTTGATAACCTTAGCGTAGCAGCCGCCTTCAAAGTTGAATACACCGTTGTCATCCCAGCCGTGTTCGTCATCACCGATGAGAAGTCTCTTAGGGTCTGTTGAAAGTGTAGTCTTACCTGTACCTGAAAGACCGAAGAAGATTGCTGTGTTTTCACCGTTCATATCTGTGTTAGCTGAGCAGTGCATTGAAGCCATACCCTTTAATGGAAGGTAGTAGTTCATCATAGAGAACATACCCTTCTTCATTTCTCCGCCGTACCATGTATTGATGATAACCTGTTCGTGGCTTGTGATGTTGAATGCTACACAAGTTTCAGAATTTAAACCTAATTCTGCATAATTAGAAACTTTAGCCTTAGAAGCGTTGTATACAACGAAATCAGGCTCGAAGTTTTCAAGTTCTTCTGCTGTAGGCTTGATGAACATATTTGTTACGAAATGTGCCTGCCAAGCTACTTCAACGATGAAACGGACAGCCATTCTTGTATCTTTATTGGCACCGCAGAATGCATCAACTACGAAAAGTCTCTTGTTAGAAAGTTCGCTCTTTGCAATATCCTTAACCTTAGCCCATACATCTTCTGACATTGGGTGGTTATCGTTCTTGTATTCGTCAGATGTCCACCATACAGTGTCCTTAGAATTTTCATCAACAACGATATACTTATCCTTAGGAGAACGTCCTGTATAGATACCTGTCATAACGTTTACTGCGCCAAGTTCGCTTTCCTTACCGACTTCATAACCTTCGTTTTTAGAAGATGTTTCTTCTTCGAATAATAATTCGTAAGAAGGGTTATGAATGATTTCAGTTGAACCTGTAATACCATACTTGCTTAAATCAATTCCTGCCATCTTGAATTTAACCTCTTTCCTTCATAATTGTAATATGTAAGAAGCCGCAAAGTGCGGAACTTACAATATTCATATGCAATAAGTGAAAAATTTCACATGCCTTACCATAATTATACATAATTCACTGGCAAAATCAATAAAAAAACATTAAATTTTGTAATTTCATTTCAGATCTCAATATGTTATAACGAGGTTAGACAAAACTGACCCGGAAAACTTCCGGTATATGAAAATGTGCCGGGACTGCATGCAGGTTTGTATTTGGAACAGGACATTTGCAATGTGAAGAGAAGTACGGTATAGTAGAAATAATAGAAACAGAGGGGATAGTTTACACGGCAGATACAGCCTGTGTCTGGTGTTATTTGGAGATTTTTTCAGAGTGGAAAGGGTACATGTATGCAGTATACAAAAAAGCATTTAAAAGAACAGCTTTATCAAATGGGGCTTAACGGAACGGAAACCATACTGATTCATTCGTCCATGAAAGCAATCGGCGATGTAGAGGGCGGTGCGGAAACCGTGCTGGATGCGTGGATGGAGTATTTTAAGGAAGGTCTGTTATTGCTTCCGACGCATACATGGAAAACGGTTAATGAAAGCCACCCGGTTTTTGACAGCCAAAAAGAGCCGTCCTGCGTCGGCGTTTTAACCAATCTGTTTATGAAGCGGGAAGGTGTTGTGCGCTCCCTGCACCCGACCCACAGCATGGCGGGCTTTGGTAAACATGCGGCAGAATACCTTGCAGGAGAAGAATACCGCAATACACCGTGTACGCCGGGCGGTTGTTACGACAGGTTAAAAGACGCAGGCGGAAAAATTCTGCTTGTCGGGGTGGGACATGAACGAAATACGTATATTCACAGCGTGGAAGAAGTGCTGAATGTGCCAAACCGCCTGTCAGATAAGCCTGTGAAGCTGACGGTGGTTTGGCCGCAGGGGCAGAGGGACGTTTATATGAGAAAGCATTATAATCCCGACCAGCCGCATATTTCAGAGGATTTTGTGAAATTAACGCAGGCATATACAGACTGCGGCGCGGCAAAAAACACGGTGCTTGGCAGTGCGGACTGCATTTTGTGTGATGCGGCAAAGGTGTTTGATGTCACGCGCCATGTGCTTGCGCCGGAGCCGGAGTGTCTGGTGACGCGGGAGCGGATTGAGAAGGAACGGTGGGCGGATTATATATAATACTCCGGCTGGCTGACGTCTTCCACGCGGCAGCAGCTGCTTCTAAGCAGCAGTTTTCCTTCCAGTTCAATGCGAATCACTTCTTTATGTCCGCCGCGGATTCTGTCGAGCAGGACAAATAATGCGAAACGCGCCATATTTTCTTTCGGAAGCTGGACGGTTGAAAGCATCGGCTTGATAAACTGTCCTTCTTCAATATCATCACAGGAAATAATCGAAGGGCGGTATAAAATGCTGCTGTACCGGTTCAGGCATTTTAACATGTCGATTGCGGTAATGTCATTGGCACAGTAAATGCCGGTCGGCGGTTCTTTTAATTTCAAAAACTTCTGCATGGTCTGAAAACCTTCTTTTTCGGTCTGATATGTTTCAATCACATATTCCGGGTAAAAAAAATCCATTGCCGCCCTCCATATTTTATCGCGCAGTCCCGGTACGGCACATTTATAAGAAGGATTATTTAAAACCCGCGAAACGGTTGCGGGGGAAGTTCCGGTTATTTCTGCAATTTTTTTAATAGACATAAGCAGCTCCTTTCTGAAAATCTTTGAAAATTCCTGAAAATCAAAGTTAATAGTCTAGTAAGTCTATCGGCATTGTATCACATTTGCCGCAAATGCAGAAGAATAAAAAGTGAAAACGATTTCACGATAAGTTGTATAAAACGGCTTGATTTATAAAAAACAGTCTTTTTTTCTAAAAAATCCCCCTATATTCCATGAAAACAGTGAAAAATCCCACAGGAATGAAAACGGTTTCACAGATTAGACTGGAAAAATGCGGCATTAATTCATATAATCCATATAACAAAAGTATGAAATGCAAAGCGCAAAAGAAAGGACTGGGAAAATGAGAGAAGAAAAGCAGGCTATTATTCGGATAGAACATTTAAACAAACAATACATTGTCGATAAGAAACCGGTAGATGTATTAAAGGATATATCGCTTGAAATCAAGGAAGGCGAGTTCGTTACAATTGTGGGACACAGCGGCTGCGGAAAAAGCACACTGCTTCGTATTATATCGGGGCTGGCACAATATGAGGTCGGCATTGTGGAGCGCAACGGACATAAGGTCGAAGGACCGGGACCGCAGTGCGGCAATCGCAAGAGGGCTTGTCAACAATCCGAAGATTCTTTTATTGGATGAACCGTTCGGAGCGCTGGATGCCCTGACAAGAATCCAAATGCAGAAAGAAATTCAACATTCTCAATGCTTTCAACATTCATCACATTCTCAACATGCCAAACGTTCTCAATCGTGCGGAATGTCGTGGAAACGACCGTCTAATTCTTCTGTTTTTACCACATTGATAAACGCATGCTCATCAATCGAGCGGATGAGCGGAAGCAGTTCCCGCTTGGCTTCGGAATTAATAACCGAGTAAATCAGTGTCTTTTCCTTTCCTTCATAACAGCCGATACCCTTAAACAGCGTGGCATCGTGATTTGTCATTTCACGGATAACGTGATAAACCTCATCGGATTTATCGGAAATAATAAATAGTGTTTCTTTTTTGTATCGTTTATACAGTACCTGAATAACCTGCGTGCTGCAAAACTGGAAAATAATCGAATACAGCGCACTCGACCAGCCAAACAGCGCACCCGCAATGACAAGCATAATCACATTTCCGATTAAAATATAATTCCATGCATCAATGCCCTTTTCATGTGCAAAGAAAATGCTGATAAAGTCCGTTCCGCCGGTTGTCGTTCCGACATTTAAGCACAGACTGGTGGCAAAGCCGTTTAAAATACCGCCGAACACGCTCAGCAGTAAAATGTCGTCCGTAAACATATACGGTGGCAGAATATCGACAAAAATACTCGACAGTACAATGACAACAATCGAATACAGCGTAAACCGTTTTCCGATGTATTTATAAGCGATATAGGTCGGAAACAGGTTTAACAGGACGTTTAATAAGGTATATGGAATACTAATCCCGAAAAAGACCAGTCCGATTTCCTGTAACAACAGGGAAAGTCCCGAAAATCCCCCCGGAAACAGTCCGGCAGTCTTAGCAAAGCAGCGTAAATTCCAAGCATAAAAAATCGATGCGGCAATCACCACAAAAAACCGAAACACCTGATAAAATTTCGGGTGTTTTGCCTCTAAAGATTGAAACATACAATTCTCCTTTCTGATAAGCGACTTTGTCGCAAGTGTTTTATTTATCGTAGTTCCGATAGCTTCTTATTAATAACGGCAGTTCCGCAATCAGCATGCCAATCCAGCCAGCAAGGTACGAATACGGCAGGGCTTCAATCTGCAGTGAAAATGCAAATACAAGAATGGCGGCGGCAATGACACGCACGCCCATGTTGACAAAACTGCTGATTAAAGTGATTTTTAAATCGCCGATACCGCGGAAATATCCCTGAATACCGTTGGTTGCCGCAGGCAGCAGATACATAATGGAAATCAGCCGCAGGTAGGTGACACCGTGGCGGCAGACATCTGTATCACTTGTAAACAGCCGCATCAGCGGATTGGCAAATACAAAGCAGATGATAAAAATGATGACACCGTACACCATTTCAATGCGCATGCCGCACCGGAAAGCTTCTTTTAAACGGCTCTTTTTTCCGGCACCCTTGCTTTGAGCCATAAGCGCCGTCATAGCGTGTCCGATATTCTGCTCCGGTGTATAGGCAAAGTCGTCAATACGGTTTACAACGGCAAATGCGGCGGCAATGGCAACACCCATGGAATTGACAATTGCCTGAATCCCAAGCTTTCCAAGCTGGACGGTTGCCTGCTGCATGGCAGATGCCCAGCCGTAGGAAATCGTTTTGCCAAGCAGAGCCTTATCAAATACCAGCCATTTTTTCCCTAACTGCAAAATCGGCACTTTTTTCTGAATATAAATAATACACAGCAGGCAGGAAAGTGCTTCACTTAAAACGGTAGAAACCGCACAGCCCTCACTGCCCATATTTAAAAATAGGACAAAAAACAAATCGCCGAGAATATTGATAACGGCACTGGTAATCAGAAAGTACAGCGGCGACTGGCTGTCACCGAGCGCGCGCAGGGTGCTTGCAAAGCAGTTATACATAAAGGTAAATAAAAGTCCTGCAAATATAATGCGCAGATAATTGATTGTCATACCCATGATAGACGCGTCGACCTGCATTAAAAGCAGAATCGGGCGGGCAAAGACAATGCACAGCACCGACAAAATCAGTGAAAATGCAATACCGGACAGCATGGTGGTACTAATCTGGCGGTGCAGGCGGTCATAATCCTTTGCACCGAACTGGTTGCCCATTAAAATACTGGCGCCCATACACAGTCCGTTTAAAAACAGTATAAATAAAGTCGATATCGGGTTACAGATACCCACGGCGGCAAGCGCCTCTTTTCCGACGTACCGTCCGACAATAATACTGTCAACGGCATTGTAGGTGAGCTGAAAGAGATTTCCCAGCACAAGCGGTATTGTAAAGCCGATAAGCTGTGGTGTTATTTTTCCGGTCGTTAAATCCTTTTCCATAAAAAACTCCATTTCAATAAGCAGTATCTTTTTGCAGGGCTATTTTAGCACACTTTCTTTTATTTGATAAGAGTTCCGGGGCAAGTTTTGTGTCAAAAAATGCATTAAAAATGTAGAAACAAACAGGAGTGGAAAAACGGCGGGATACAGGGTATAATGAACTTATAAAAATGAGAGCGAGGGTTGATATGAGTGAGTTGAAAAATAAAATTAATTTCACAGTTGCCTGTGTAGATGAATTTGCTCAAAAAAATAATCTCAGCGTAAAAGAAGCATTTCAGTATTTATTTCAGTTTAAAGGCATTGAATTTATAAAGGAAAATTATGAAGCAGAGCATACATTGTCGTTTGATACGGTATTAGAGGACTTAGGAATTTTGTGTAGGAGAAACGGGGGAAAATTATGAGATTATATCATGGAAGCAATACAGGTATCAACAGTATTAATCTTGCAATGTGCAGACCGTATAAAGATTTCGGAATAGGATTTTACCTGACGGATATAAGAGAGCAGGCAGAAAAAATGGCAGTGAGGGTAGCTAAAATTTATGGTGGTAGTCCGGTTTTAAATGTTTTTGATATACAAGATGATTTTAGAGAACTGCCGGGGATTAAAATAAAAGATTTTGGGGAACAGACAACAGAGGAATGGGCAAGATTTGTTATGAATAACAGAAATCATTCCTTTGACAACATAGAGGATATATTATGCAATCAGGATAATAAATATGATATTGTTATCGGACCGGTAGCAGACGATAACATGGCATTGTTATTTCGTCAGTATGAAAATGAAATAATAGATTTTCAAACATTATTAAAAGGCATGGTATATAAGAAAACATCTTCACAATATTCGTTTCATACAGAAAAAAGTATCAGACTTTTAAGAAAGGTGGAAGATTGAGTTGAGTTTACAACAGCAGTTAATGGAGTATATCATTCAGGACATTATTGAAATGCTTACTGTCCAGCAGGAAATGGAATATGATGAAGCAATGAATAAGTTTTATAATTCAGAAGTATTTGAAAAGCTCCAGGATGAAGAAACCGGTTTATATAAGGAAAGTTCAGCATATGTATATGACCTTTTTAAAGATGAAATGAACTTCGGACACATCATACAAGCAGAAATATAGAAAGTAAAAAATCTTTACAACAGTAAAGCAGAAAGGAAAAACATGAGCAATAATACAAATATCAGAAAGATGACCGCAGGGGACAAGCAAGCCGTGATTGAAATGATGCGGGTGTTTTATACATCTCCGGCGGTATTTAGCAACGGTTCAGAAAATATATTTTTACAGGACATAGAGGCGTGTACGGGAGAAAATCCGTATCTGGACGGATACATATTTGCCGCACCGGATTCAGGCGAAATACAGGGCTATGGCATGGTGGCAAAAAGCTTTTCAACGGAATTTGGCAAGCCGTGTGCATGGATTGAAGACATTTATATCAAAGATTCCTACAGAGGACTTGGAATCGGAAGCCGCTTTATAGAGCATGTCAAAAAGACCTATGCAGGCTGTGTCATTCGTCTGGAAGTGGAAGAAGAAAATGAACGGGCAGTAAAAGTTTATGAAAAGAACGGATTTCACGTATTGCCTTACATGGAAATGATAACCAACGAATAGAAAAATTTGTAAAAGAAGTTTTGACAGCCGTAGACAATGTAATACAGATCAATAAGAAAATCAGGGGAAAGAAGTTTCTGACGAAGTCTTTCCCCTGATTTTTAATTTACAGCAGCATTATTTTCAAGCTGTTTTAATTCCCGCAGTTCCCGCACGGTAAAATAACCGCAGACAACCGCTGCCGCCCCGTCCGCAATCGGACCGGCATACATCACACCGTCAATTCCCATAAAAATCGGGAAAATAACAATCAGCGGAAGCAGGAACAAAATCTGTCTTGTCAGTGACATAAAGACACCCAGCCGCGATTTGCCGATAGAGTTGAAAAAGTTTGACGTTACCGGCTGGATTCCGTTGATAATCGTAAGGAACATATAAATTCTAAAGTAACGCTCCGAAAACTGGAAATACAGCTCGCTTCCGTTTCCGAAAGCGCTGATAATCTGTCGCGGAAAAACCTGAAAACAGATAAATGCAATCACGGACAACACCGAAGCGGCACTAAGTGCCAGCAGGTAGGTATTGCTTACGCGGCGGTATTTTTTAGCACCGTAATTAAAACCGATAACCGGCTGTGTTCCCTGTGAAATGCCGATGACAAAGGACATGAAAATCATATTGACCTTTGTAATAATGCCGGAGCAGGCAAGCGGAATATCACCGCCGTACACGGACTGCGCGCCGTAGTGTGCAAGCGTGTTATTCATGACAATCTGTACAACGGTCATGGCAATCTGGTTAAAGCAGGCACTCGCACCCAGCATGAAAATATTGCGGCAGTGTCTTCCGGTAACATGAAAGCTGTCTTTTGTCAGCCGTATTGTTTTAAAATGAAACATATAGCGCAGGCTGATGCAAAATGAAATCATCTGTCCGATAATCGTTGCAAGCGCCGCACCGGTCATGCCCATATTCAGGACAAAAATAAAAACAGGGTCTAAAATCGTATTCACGACAGCGCCAATCAGCATGGAAATCATAGAGTAGCGCGGACTACCGTCAGCTAAAATCAATTTGCTCATGCCGGTGTTGGCAATCAGAAACGGAAAGCCGATTGCCGTAATGCGCGTATAAGCTTCTGCATACGGAAGCACGTCTGTGGTTGCGCCGAAAAATTTCAGCATCGGTGTCAGAAAAATCGTTGTCAGAAGGAAAAGGCTGATTCCGAAAACTGCCATAAGGCACATGCCGTTTCCTGCGTATTTTGCGGATTCGTCTTTTTCACCGGCACCGAGGTGGAGTGAAAAGTTGGTGGCACTGCCGATTCCGAGTAAAAGAGAAATCGCCGTGCAGGTGGTCGAAAGCGGAAAGGCAATATTGGTTGCCGCATTTCCGAGCATTCCGACACCCTGTCCGATAAAAATCTGGTCGACAATGTTGTAAAGTGCCGTTACCAGCATGGAAATAATGCACGGAATCGCAAATCCGACTAAAAGCTTGGATTCTTTTTCATATCCCAAGGGATTGTCCTGTGAACGTGTCTGAACATTTTCCTTTGAATTTCCGGGAGAATTTTGTGTTGTATCTGATGATTTCATAAATCGGTATCCTTTCAAATGTCTTTAAAATGCTGCTGTAATATGTCAGAAGCACGAAAATAATGTAATTCATTATCTGCGCAAAAAGTATAGTATAAATAGAGATAAAAGTCAAAATTTCTTGTGCTATTCGATAAATTCAGTTATAATTTGTTAAAAGGTTACATAAGGTGGGATAATGAGGTTATTAATAGATAAAAAGGACTTAGAATTACTTCTGGAAAAGAAAAGAGAATTTATCGGAAATAAAGTCGCAATAGATACAATTATTGCAGGAGTTTCATTTTTGCTTTCAGTGTTTACAGCTAGTTATGATGATATTTTGGGGATTCCCGGTATTGTATTAAAAACGATTTTTTGTATGATAGGTATTTTATATTGTATGAAGATAGCAAAAGATATTTTTCATATGTATAAGGATAAATACGACTATAACGATTTAATGAAAGATATAACAGGGTTAGACATGATACAGCATAATCATTCACTGGTAGTAATAAGAAATTTGTTTACAGAAAACAAGCAGAAATTCCTTGTCTATTATGATGAAAAATGGGACTGCAAACTTTTTCTGAATTATAAGACAATGGATAGAGATAATGAAAATTCTATTCTGGACAGAGTTGCAGCAGATTTGGCATTGAATAGGGAAGATATGGAATGTCATTACATTACATCAAGAGTACAGGAAAAATATTCTGTCAGCCATGGAGAGAATAGAGTTTATAATCACAGATTATATGAATTAAAGATACACCATTTTCCGGAGCAGACCAGACAGACGGATTTTGTTTTAAACGGCAGGCATTACTACTGGATGACACTGGAAGAAATGGAACACGATGAGAATATTGAAAAAAAGAATATGGAAGTAGTTGATTTTGTAAAAGAATCAATTCCATAAAATAACCTATTGTGAAAAAAAACGCATTGTGCTACAATAGCACTCAGAAAAACAAAAAACTATATTGAAAAAGCGATGACAGAAACAGTAGTGTATCCGGAACATACAGAGAGAACAGCATTTGGTGGAAGCTGTTTATGCAAAAGGTACATGAAGACCATTCCCGAGCTGTGCGTAGAAGAAATCAAGGTTTTGAAGCGTTACCGTGTAGCTGCGTTATAAGCAAAGAGTGAAATGTAAGGTGGAACCGTGTGTAAGCACCCTTAGATATTGTTACAGTATCTAAGGGTGCTTTTTTTCAATATAAATCAAGAAAAGGAGAAATCACAATGGTAAATTTTAAAGAAGATGAACAGTTAAGCACATTAAACCATTCCTGCGCACATTTAATGGCACAGGCAATCAAGCATCTTTTTCCACAGGCAAAGTTCTGGGTAGGACCGGTTGTAGCAGAAGGCTTCTACTATGATGTCGATCTGGGAGATGACGTAATCCGTGACGAGGATATTACAGCAATCGAAAAGGAAATGAAAAAGATTGCAAAATCTGGCAAGAAGATTATCAGAAAAGAAATTTCCAAAGAAGAAGCTATGGAAATGTTCAAAAATGATGAATATAAATTAGACCTCATTTCCAATCTGGAAGACGGTACAATTTCATGCTACGAGCAGGGTGATTTCACAGACCTCTGCCGCGGACCGCACGTAGACAACGTAAAATTATGCCGCAACTTTAAGTTAATCAGACATTCCGGCGCATACTGGAAGGGCGACAGCAAGAATAAAGTATTACAGAGAATCTACGGCGTATGTTTCCCGACACCGGAAGAACTCGAAGACCATTTAAGACTGCTTGAAGAAGCAAAGGAAAGAGATCACAGAAAAATCGGTAAAGACATGGGACTGTTCATGGTGGACGACCTTATCGGACGCGGACTTCCGATGTTCTTACCAAAGGGTTACACAATCTGGCAGGAACTGGAAAACTACATTAAAGATAAGGAAAGAAAACTCGGCTACCTTCATGTCATGACACCTTGTGTCGGTACAGTAAACCTCTACAAGACATCCGGTCACTGGGACCACTACAAGGAAAATATGTTCCCGGCAATGGAAGTGGATGGTGAATCATTCGTATTAAGACCGATGAACTGTCCGCACCACATGATGATTTATGCAAACAGAATGCACTCTTACAAGGATTTACCAATCCGTATCGGTGAAATTGCACACGATTTCCGTTTTGAAGCCAGCGGAACATTAAAGGGTATCGAAAGAGGAAGACATTTCTGTCAGAACGATGCGCATCTGTTTGTTACACCGGAACAGATTAAGGATGAATTTACAAAGGTTGTAGATTTGATTTTCAGCACATACAAGGATTTCGGTATTACAGATTACCGCTGTGTACTGTCCTTACGTGACCCTGAAAATAAGGAAAAGTACCACGATGATGATGAAATGTGGAACAAGGCAGAAAATGGATTAAGAGAAGTTATGAACGACCTCGGTATCGAATATACAGAAGAAATCGGCGAAGCCGCTTTCTACGGTCCGAAGCTTGATGTGAATGTAAAACCGGCTGTCGGCAATGAATACACTTTATCAACATGCCAGCTTGACTTCTGTCTTCCGGCAAAATTCAACCTGTCATACATTGATAAGGACGGCGAAAAGAAGACACCGGTAGTTCTTCACAGAGCAATCCTTGGTTCACTCGACAGATTTATGGCTTACATCTTAGAGGAAACAAAGGGAAATCTTCCGACATGGCTCGCACCGGTTCAGGTCAAGGTAATGCCGGTTAAGACTGACAACGAAGAAATCATGGCATACGCACACGAAATCTGTGACGCACTTGAAGAAAAGAACGTCAGAGTGGAATTAGACGACCGTGCCGAAAAGCTCGGCTACCGTATGCGTGAAGGTCAGATTCAGAAAGTACCGTATCTGCTCGTCATCGGTTTCAACGAACAGGAAAACAAGACCGTATCCTACAGACTTCACGGCGAAGCCGACACAACAGTCCTGCCGCTGAATGAATTTGTAGAAAAGATTGAAAATGAAATCAAGAATAAATTAAGATAATTCCATTGGGCTTTGTGATGGGATAATAACGGCAGACAGCCGGCAGACCTGATAAAACGGGACTGCCGGCTGTTTTGTATTTTCGTTCATACTAACACCATAACTATGTGAAAAAAATAACTTTGCTTTATTTTTAGTAAATTATTGTGTAAAATATTGCGTAATAATATTTTGCGGTGAAATGTATGACTATATTAATACGACACATAATATAAATAAATGTTTCACACGCAGGAATGGAGCAGATTTTGAGCAGATTAACAATTATAACAAAGGATAAGGCTCAGGTAACAATGGAGTCTTTGTATCAGGATCTGGAACGCAGAATTGTCGCAAGTCCGCCGGGATTGTGTACGATTGACCTTACCAGATCATTTATAAAAATGTGTCTTGCACAGTCATGTGGCAAATGTGTCCCATGCCGTGTGGGTTTAAGACAGCTTGCCAGACTTTTTGATGATGTGCTGGACGGCAATGCAACACAGGAAACGCTTGATGTCATCAGGCTTACGGCAGAGGGCATCTATTACTCAGCGGACTGTGCGATTGGATATGAGGCGGCAAAGCTGGTATTAAAATGTATTGATGGCTGTGAAGATGATTTTAAATCCCATATTGAGAGAGGTTTTTGTTCATGTAACAGCAGCCAGCCGGTGTCCTGTGTGAAGTCTTGTCCGGCAGGTGTGGATATTCCGGGATATATTGCACTTGTGCATGAAAAAAGATATGCCGATGCAGTGCGCTTAATCAGAAGGGATAATCCGCTGCCGACAACCTGTGCTTATATTTGTGAACATCCATGTGAAAACAGATGTAAGAGAACACTGATTGACGCACCTGTCAATATCAGAGGTTTGAAGAAAATGGCTGTGGATAATGCAGGAAATGTTCCGGTGCCGGAATGTGGTGAAGCCACCGGAAAGAAGGTTGCAATTATCGGCGGCGGTCCGGGCGGACTGAGTGCTGGGTATTATCTGGCACTGATGGGACATAAGGTTACAATCTTTGAACAGAGAAAACAGCTTGGCGGTATGTTAAGATACGGAATCCCGAATTACAGACTGCCGCGAAAGAAGTTAGATGATGAGATTGCCTCCATTCTTTCTACAGGCATTGAGGTTCGGAAAAATGTCAGTGTCGGTGTCGATGTGACAATTGAGGAGTTACATAAAGAATACGATGCGATGTACATTTCAATCGGTGCCCATGCAGACAAAAAAATGGGCATTGAAGGTGAGGACGCAAAAGAAGGTGTGACTTCAGCAGTTGAAATGCTTCGTGTCATCGGCGATGATGAAATGCCGGATTATACAGGCAAGAAAGTCGTTGTTATCGGCGGCGGTAATGTAGCAATGGACGTTGCCCGTTCTTCTGTCAGACTGGGGGCAGAAAAGGTAAGCATTGTATACAGAAGACGTAAGGCAGACATGACGGCGCTTGAAGAAGAAGTTGAGGGCGCAGAAGCAGAAGGCTGCGATATCCTTGAACTGATGTCACCGGTAAGAATAGAAAAAGACGAGCATGACAGAGCTGTTGGTCTTTGGGTACAGCCGCAGATGATCAGTAAAATAAGAGGTGGCAGACCAGCCCCGAAGACAGCACAAAAGGCTGAGGTGCTGATTCCGTGTGACCTGATTGTTGTGGCAATCGGACAGGGTATCGAAACAAGATATTTTGAGGAGCATGGTGTTACGGTGAAGCGTGGTACGATTGAGGCACTTGATACCAGTGAAATCAAGGATCACAAAGGAATATTTGCAGGCGGAGACTGCGTTACCGGCCCGGCAACCGTTATCAGGGCAATTGCGGCAGGAAAGGTGGCAGCAGCCAATATTGATGAATATTTAGGCTTCCACCATCAGATTACAAGTGATGTCGAGATACCTTATGCCGGTTATGAAGACAAAGAGGCTTGCGGACGGGTTGAGGTAGCACTCCGTGATGCCGCAGACAGAAAGAAAGACTTTGAGCCAATCGAATATGGTTTTTCATGTGAAGAAGCGTGTCAGGAATCAGGACGCTGTTTACGATGTGACCATTTTGGTTTCGGTTCATTCAGAGGAGGCAGAGAAGAAAAATGGTAAATTTAAAGATTAATGGACGTGATGTATCCGTAAAAGAAGGTACGACAATCCTTGATGCTGCCAAATCCATTGGTGAAACGATACCAACCTTGTGTTATCTGAAAGACATCAATGAGATTGGTGCGTGCAGAGTCTGTGTTGTAGAGGTTGAGGGTACAGAACGCTGTGTTACAGCCTGTAATAATTTCGTTGAGGAGGGCATGGTAGTATACACAAACTCCAGGAAGGTGCGTACAACCAGAAAGACCAATGTAAAGTTGATACTTTCCCAGCATGATTATAAATGCGGTACCTGTATCAGAAGCGGAAATTGTACATTGCAGTCACTGGCAAATGAACTGAACATTTCAGAAATGCCGTATGATTCAATATTAGAAAAGGACAACTGGGATAAAACATTTCCACTAATCCGTGATGCAAGAAAATGTATCAAGTGTATGCGCTGTGTGCAGGTATGCGACAATATTCAGGGTATGCACGTGTGGGACGTTGTAAATACAGGTTCCCGTACAACTGTAAATGTGCGTGGAAACCACAAAATCCATGAAACTGCCTGCACATTGTGCGGACAATGTGTGAGCAGTTGCCCTGTCGGTGCGCTGACAGAGCGTGACGATGTAGGTATCGTGCTTGATGCTGTGGAAAATGAGGATATCATAACGGTGGTACAGGTAGCACCTGCCGTAAGAACAGCATGGGGCGAAAGCTTCGGACTTTCAAAAGATTTTGCAACAGCACAAAGACTGGTTGCAGGACTTAGAAGAATTGGTTTTGACTACATATTTGACACAACCTTTGCCGCCGATATGACCATCATGGAAGAAGGAAGCGAGTTCCTTGAACGGCTTCCGGAGATTAAGGAGTCGGGGCTTCCGATGTTTACCTCCTGCTGTCCGGGCTGGGTAAAGTTCATAAAGAGCCAGTTCCCGGATATGGCAGGCAGACTTTCAAGCGCAAAGTCACCACAGCAGATGTTTGGTGCGGTAACAAAGTCTTATTATGCCGAAAAACTCGGTGTGGACCCGGAAAAGATATTCTGCGTATCAATTATGCCGTGTATCGCGAAAAAAGATGAATGTACATGGGACGGCGGAAAAGATGTTGATGCAGTGCTTACAACAAGAGAAGTTGAGCGAATGTTTAAAGCATTTTTCATCAAACCGGAGGAACTGGGTGAGGACGAATTTGACGACCCATTAGGCAGTGGTACCGGTGCAGGTGTTATATTTGGTGCAACAGGCGGTGTTATGGAGGCTGCGCTTAGAAGCGCTTATTTTCTGGTAACCGGTAAAAATCCGGAGGCAGATGCATTCCAGTCCGTGCGTGGTCTGGACGGCTGGAAAGAAGCGAAGTTTAATCTTGCGGGAACGGATATCCGTGTGGCGGTTGCCAGCGGGCTTGGCAACGCACGCCGCCTGATGAATGCCATCAGAAACAAAGAAGTGCATTACGATTTTGTGGAAATCATGTCCTGTCCGGGCGGCTGTATCAATGGCGGCGGACAGCCATACAAAGAAGATGACTCAGACGTTGAAGCCCGCAAAAATGTGCTTTACGGTCTTGATCGTCATAACAGTATCAGATTTTCACACGAAAATCCTTCCGTTCAGGCCTGCTACAAGGAATATTTTGAAAAACCATTATCACATCGCGCACACGAGCTGCTGCACGTAGAGGAATAAGTGGCGGCACTTAACACAAATGAATAATTTATAATGGAAAAGGAAACTCCCCGGCATTTTGTGCCGGGGAGTTTTTGACATTTAACATCTATAAAAAATCAGGGAGGCTATACAACAGGGGAAATAATTAGTATTCAATATAACGTGAAATGCAGGGCTCTTGGGTGATTTCAATACATCATATGTTAAGGTTTATGAAATTATGTTTATGCTAAGATAAAAACATATTTCAATACATCAAGATGTTAAAGTTCATTAGGGGAATCTGTATTTATTATAATAGATAAATAGGATAATACGCAATAGGCACAGATATTAAAATATAAATAAATATAAAAGCTAAGATAATAACATTGACAAGAATTAATCTGCGTGTTATATCTATTATAGAGCTTTAATATACAAGAGTGCAAAATAAGTATATGTTGCTTTAGAAACTTAGTAAATGTCGAATAAAGTAATTCTAAGAGAGGAGTAAATGTTTTATATATTAAACAGGGTGTATATAAATGATCGATTTATGGCAAAAAGTTATTGCGCTTGCTATATCTATAGCGGGAATTTTAACAACCATTTATAGAATGGTATTTGTAAAAAGAAAAAGAAGGCAGCAGGCATATTATCAGAAATTGCTAAAATTATTCATAAAAGCTTATCATGAAAATAATCATATCAATGCAGTTGAGTTTATAAATGAAAAGGTTGAAAGAAATGATGATGATATTCCTAAATATATTTTTTATCTTATGGATCAAAATGAAAATATTATATTAAAACAAGTTTTAATATATGATTATTTTGATTTATATCATAATGACGGAACGATGATGATTTATGGTATGCGAATATTGCCGCAAGGCTTAATTTATATTTTGTTTATTGTGATTTTATTAACAACGATATATAGTGTATTTAATTTAGTAATGTCATGTTTACCAGCAATAATAAAACTGATATATGCAGGCAGTATAACAGAGATATATTTAAAAGAAGTTATAATGCGAACAGCAAAAAGTATATTTATTATAGTTCTTGATTGTATAGGGTTAGCAATGGTATACATAATGGATGATGATATCTACACATTTGATAAAAAAAAGATAAAAAAGATAATTAATAAAAAAGTAAAAGGATACTATAAGCATACGACAAAATATATTTTTTAGATAAAAAGGCATAATACAAAAGTTTATTATAAGGTAATTGAAAGAAAAAAGGATTTTGTTTATTTATTAAATCAATGTGCATATTGAAGTTTCGCAAGGAAAGTAACAAAATATGTTAATGCTCATGACTGACAAAGCAATGATAAAGGTGGCAACTTATAGATTGGAACTAAATTAAAGAACATCAAAACATTTACAATTCCCCACAACTTGCTATAATAAACATTGATTTGTTCAAAAATATGCAGAACAGATATTGCTGAAAATCAGAACAAAAAGGTAGGAATGAATACAAATGGATATTATAGAAAAATTTGGAAATATCGTGGGAAACGAAGCGTTAAAAGACCCTGACAAAGCCCGCCGTCTTCTGCTTGCCGGATACCGGCTTCAGGAGAAAAAACTACAGCTTTTTCCGGACCGGGAGCTTCCGCTGTCCGGGCAGTATGCGGCGCGGGTGGTCATGAAAAATATAATTCAGGCACTTGCAAAACCGCAAAATTCGGCAATGATGAGCATTTTCGTTCCGGGAGAACTTCTAACGGCGGCGGGACTGACACCGTATTCTGTGGAAGCGCTGTCCTGTTTTATAGCAGGTACAAAATGTGAGCAGATATTTTTACGCAAAACCGAGGAAGAAGGATTTCCGGAAACCATGTGCTCATATCACAGAGTTTTTCTGGGCGCGGCGCTGACCGGCATTTTACCGGCGCCGAAATGTATGATTTATACCAATCTTGCCTGTGACGGAAATATGATGACATTTCCTTATTTAAAGGAAAAATACAGCTGTCCGGGCTTCTATATTGATGTTCCATATGAAAAAACGCAGTCTTCAATCAAATATGTTGCAAATCAGCTAAAAGAACTGAAACATTTTCTGGAAGACATTACCGAAAAGAAAATTACAGAAGAAGCGGTGGAAAATGCCGTTACAAACAGCAGAAAAGCGGCGGCACATTTTGAGAGCCAGCTTGCTTTGCGCAAAGACCATGACCCGGTGACATCGCTCACCAATGAATTATATGCGATTTTTATGTGTCATCTGCTGGCGGGGTCGGAAACATCGCTTAAATACACCGAGCTGCTTCTTGAAGATGTAAAAAATGCACCGAAGGGAGACGGGCTTCATGTCCTTTGGATGCACATTATGCCGTTTTTACAGCAGCCGGTGAAAGAGACATTTAATTACAGCAAAACCATGCACATCAGCGCCTGCGATTTTGTAGCAGACGGATTCCGCGAAATGCAGGCGGCAGATCCGTATGAGGCAATGGCAGAGAAAATGGTTCACTGTATTTATAACGGAAGTGTTAAAGAAAGAATCCAGATGGCGGAAAAACTTGCAAAACAGACAGATGCAGATGGTGGAATCCTGTTTGCACACTGGGGATGTAAAGGGACAATCGGCGCATCCGGACTGATTAAAAATGTTTTGGAAACGGCAGGACTTCCGACAATGATTTTGGACGGTGACGGTTGCAATCCGGCGAATACCAGTGACGGACAGGTGTCCACCAGACTTCAGGCATTTGCGGAAATGCTGGAAAAGAACAAGGAGGAAAAACATTCATGATTCATTATGTCTGTAAATATACCCCGACAGAACTGTTTCAGGGCTTTGGAGAAAAATGTGCGGTTTTGGAAGAAATGCCGGAAAATTTTGAAATGTCGGACCAGATTGCCCATGCAAATCTGTGCGGCTTCGGAAAATCTGTGATTCAGGCGGTGCTGGAAGGAAAGGCAGAGGAACTGGTGCTTGTCAACTGCTGTGATTCTATGCGGCGCGTGTATGATATTGTAGAAAGCACCGGAAAATGTAGATTTCTTTATATGCTGGATATTCCGCATGACGATGAGGAATGTGAAAAAGTGAAATTTGCCGCTTCAATCTGCCGGTTGAAAGAAGCTTATGAACAATATTCCGGAAAAAAATTTGATAAATCACTGTTTTTGAAAGCATTTGAACAAAAGGATACCGAAAATAAACCGTATATTGGTGTGCTGGGCGTGCGTGTGAGCGGCGTGCTAGAGCAGATGATTCGCGAAAATATCCAGATGAACGTAGAAAATCTGACCTGTACAGGCGGGCGCAGGCTGGCGGTGATTCCAGAAGATTTGCAGAAAATGGAGGAAGAAGCAATGTTTCTTGCATATGCGGATGCACTGCTTTGCCAGATGCCGTGTTTCAGAATGAACAACAGCACCCGCAGAAACAGGCTGTATCTGGACCCGCATTTAAAAGGAATCATTTATCATACAATTAAGTTTTGTGATTATTACGGATTTGAATATGCAAGTATTAAAAAGAACATCAAAGTTCCGATGCTTAAAATAGAAACGGATTTTACAAGTCAGAGCGCAGGACAGTTACTGACGAGAATCCAGGCATTTTCAGAAACGATAGAAGGTGCGGACGATACCAATCCGGGAAAGGAAATCAGCGAGGAGGCAAAGAAAAGAATGGAATCAGGAGTTTACTATACAGCCGGAATTGACAGCGGTTCAACCAGTACAGATGTGGTCATTTTGGATCAGAACGGAAAAATTAAGTCGACAATGATTATCCCGACCGGTGGCGGGGCAATGATGAGTGCGGAAAAGAGTCTGGAACTGGCGGTGGAAAAAGCCGGTATTCAAAAGGAAGAAATCGTAAGAATCGTGACGACGGGATACGGACGCGCTTATATTGACAGCGGCGATGACAGTATCACAGAGATTACCTGCCACGCAAAAGGAGCACATTATCTGAACCCGCGGGTACGCACGGTCATTGATATCGGCGGACAGGACATTAAGGCAATCAGCATTGATGAAAACGGCGCAGTAAAGAATTTCCTGATGAATGATAAGTGCGCGGCGGGAACGGGACGTTTTCTTGAAATGATGGCAAGAACGCTCGGACTTTCACTGGAGGAAATGAGCACAAAGGGACTGGAGTGGAAAGAAAATGTTGTGATTTCCAGCATGTGCACGGTTTTTGCGGAATCGGAAGTGGTATCCCTCGTTGCCCAAAATAAAAATGTGGCAGACATTATCCACGGCTTAAATGTTTCTGTCGCTTCAAAAGTAGGGGCGCTTGCCGCCCGCCTCGGAAAGAACAATCCGGGAGAATATATGATGACCGGCGGCGTTGCCAAAAACAAAGGAATCACCAATGCCCTCGAAGAAAAGCTCGGCGCAAAGCTGTATATCTGCGATGAGGCACAGCTTTGCGGTGCGCTGGGAGCGGCGCTGTTTGCGTATGAGAAGTGCAAGAAGGGGGAATAGGAGAGGAGGCAGCTTAAAAGCTGCTTGAAGTAATGAAGAAGCTAACGGACAAGCCAAACAGCAGAAATCAGAAATATGTGAAGATGTGATGGGGATTACGGTTTGTTGGTTTGGTATTGTTGAGAGGAGAGATTATAATAAAAGTACTTTTTATCTGCCACGGCACTCCAGTTTTATGATAATGCATACCTTCGCAGACTGGGGCAACACAGGGCATAATATGGCGGAAAGCCTTGGAATTACTACGGTTTCAACTACTAAGGTTTATGGGCGGAACCGGGATAAAGGCAAAGGTGTTGGGATAATTTCTTAGTAGTAATGGACTACTAAGCGATGGCACATATATAAAATTTTGAACGTAAAAAGCCACAATCGTTGGTAGCAGTGCTATTGGGGTTGTGATTTTTGCATATTTCGAGGATTTTTTCTAAGACAGGACTATCAGAAAAATATGGAAGAAAATGCGAATGGTGAGAATAGATAAGAAATAAGCCTCCACCAAGCTTTTAAAAATACAGTGGAGGCTTTTCTTTATGAAGAATAGATTTCAGAAATCATGGTATTTAATGTTTTGTGAATTGAATTAATCATGACCGAGTTTTCAAGTTTTCCTGCTTCTTTTATTTTATCTACCATTGAACTGATTGTGCATAGAACAGTTTCGCTTGGTTCCAAGTATGGTATTTGCTTAACATAATTCGCAGAATTATTGGCAGTAGGATTGATGGTATGTATCAAAGTATTAATTGAATCGGAATTCATTAAAGCAAGTAGGTAATTAAGTTTTGAAGGATCGTGTGGAAAAATGCCAACAATAGATTGATCAAATACTCTGTTTTCCATCAAAAAGGCTCGAATAGTGCTCGATTTAACCATTGGAATTCCTATACCTGTTTTAAAATAGAAACCAGAGTTTTGAAATCGTGATTTTTTGTTGTTATTGTAATACTTAATGGTTTCTTCGTCCCAACGTACAAACCACTCATCTTTTTCTCTAATATAACGCTGTTTTGAAGCACTTTTTATGTAAGGAATAAAGCCTTTATTGACTCCAGAAATACCTGCAAGAGAATCACATTCAAATATTTCAGACGGACTAGCTATTTCATATTTCTTTGACCCTTTAACACTTTTGTCAGCAGCTTTGATAAAACGTAAATTGTCTCCTGTATAGAATCCCGTCACTACATCTGCGATATCACCCAGAGTAATTTTTGAGGATTTTAGCATATGGGATGTTTTCTGCTCGGCAAGAATAAATCTACTATCCTCATTTTCCCAGATAGATTTCTGGTTAAGGTGGAAAATTTCTAAATGTTGAGGTAATTCTTTTTCAGTCCCAATTAAATATTTAAATTCAGATGAATTTTTAAAGCCACGAACAATTCTGACTGTGTTTTCTAATGCAGAGTCTGTATTGCATCTTTCAAGTGTAATTATAGACAAATTTGAATATCCAAAGCTTACTCCAGGGAAAAACTTAGAAGGGAAGATTAATATCTCATCAATCTTGGTTTTGGTAAGCAATAAGCGACGTAGGTTCTTGTGCATATTTAAAAACAGATAAGTATCTGGAATAATGAAACTCAGACGACCATTCATTTTTAAGACTGATATGCAACGGAATAAAAACAGAGAATATGTTTCTTTTACATATTGTCCGGCATACTTTTTCTTTAATAAATCGCGCTTCTTGTAATCTTGCCATGCACCATAAGGGGGATTCCCTATGACTTTATCGTAATGTCCACCAATAGAACCGAAACAATCTAATTGAGTATCCAAGAGCGTATCTGCTTGTTTTATCCAGAGCTGGGCAGATCCTGAATCATATGAATCTAATTCTTCATCAAGTAATGTGTCTGTTTCTCTTACTGTAATGGAAGAATTATGTTTATACTTTTCTTTAAGAATTTTTATAGCAGCTTCGTTGATATCTAGAGCATCTACTCGGAATGATTTATTTGTTTTTAATAGTTCATCAATAAAAATACCCTCACCCGCAGAAGGTTCTAAAATTACGTCGCCATCAGACACAGTTACTTTTGAAACCATGTATGAAGTTATGTCATCGGATTCTGTGTAATAAGAACATAAAGTATCTTTCATTTAACAATCTCCTAAATATGGCATTAAGGAATTACTTAAGTTAATCCTTAAGATCAAGTTTACTATTGATTAATTACCAAGTCAAGTATTTTAAGAGATCTTTGTTTTGAAGATGTAAATATAATTCGTTACTGATGTCATCACTCCATGTTGCGTTTTCATTAAGCCATAGTCTTAAATTAAAACCAGTAAATTCATACATTTTAGCGTATGCATCATCAGCACAAAATACATCCCAATAACCAGAATTTTTTAAAGTCTGAAGATAGTGGTTGTTTTCATCTTCTCTCTGACGAACAAACAAAAGCGTTTTTTCATTCTGGTTTAAGAAACGATAGATACTTGCAACCAACAGAAGTCGGTTTGTATTCCCTTTTTCATTAGAACTAAAACCACTTTTGAAATCACAATTGTAGTTGATTCCATTTTGAGAAAAATGAAGATCAAGACCTAACTGTATGCCACCGCTATCTACAAGATTCCATGGGATACTGTAATGATAGTGAAGAAGACGTTTTGTTTGATAATCAACAGACAAAGAGTTGATGTAATTTGAGGCATTACGTTTGATATCTTCTTGGACTTCATCGAAATCTGGTGGATTAATTAGACGAAGTTTTTTAACTGGATATGAGAAAGTTTCTTTACAGAACGGCTCCCACAATTCACCAATTCGTCGAGCAAAAGCCATGTATTCATAAGGCCATACTTTATTTCTAAATTCTAACATTACTACATAAGAGGCATATGTAATATGTAAAACACAATCAAGTACATACTCATTTGACCATCTGGAATGATGCGCTGTTTGAAGCATTTCGTCAATTGTGCAATCTTTCTGATCTTTAATAACAGTATTGATTTTTGACGCTTGTTTTCTGTAGTCGTGTGTTGAGCGGACGATTGAACACAGTTCTCTCTCGGCTACACTTCTAAAATAATTTATAAGTGTAATTTTGTCGTTATAAGAAACCATTAGTGCTCCTCCTTATATGTACAATTTTATTTGATTCTATCACATTTTTGAGAAAATGTCTGTAGTAATGTAAAAGTATGTGTTAATACACATATGTTTTGAGAGAGGGGGTATCCAAATCTCTACAGCCTTTCTTCCTGCAGACCGATGCCCCCCTTCGTGCGAATTTTCGCAGAATTAAACAGGGGGGATACCCACCAAGGTCGGTTTATGTAAAAATATCCGCAGAATACCGCTGCTAAAGCCGATTTTGTTTTGCTGGATAGTACCGAAATACGAAGAAAAAACATGTAAAAAGCAGCATAAAAGCTACAGTTCCATTCATACCATCCGTGGAGTGTTGCGACCAGCCTTTCAGATGGCGGTGGATGATGACATTTTGGTAAAGAACCCTTTCGGATTTCAGCTTGCCGGGGTATTGGTAAATGACGCAGTCACAAGAGAGGCAATTTCCAAAGACCAGATGAGAAAGTTCCTAAAGTTTGTGCATGACGATGTGGTGTATTGCAAATATTATGAAGTGGTGTACATACTCTTTCATACGGGAATGCGAATATCGGAATTTTGTGGCTTGACGCTGAAGGACATTGATCTTGAGAACAGAACTGTAAATATTGACCACCAGTTGCAGAGAACATCGGATATGCGGTACATCATAGAAACCACAAAAACGGATGCTGGAACAAGAGTATTGCCGATTACAGAGGATGTGGCACAGATGTTTCAGGCAATCATCGAGGACAGAAATGCACCGAAAGTGGAGAAATCCATAGACGGATATAGCGGATTTCTATTTTTCGATGATAATGGAATGCCACTTGTTGCAATGCATTGGCAGCATCGATTCAATCATATGGTTGGAAGGTACAATGATATCTACCGGGTGCAGATGCCAAACATTACTCCCCATGTATGCAGGCACACCTACTGTTCCAACATGGCAAAATCGGGAATGAATCCAAAGACGTTACGGTACCTTATGGGGCATTCGGATATTAGCGTTACCATGAATGTGTACACGCATATTGGATTCGATGATGCTGAGGAAGAACTGAAACGGCTGGAAGACTTCCGAAAGGCACAGGTGGAGGTTGAAAAGAAGGACGAAAAACCGATGTCACAGAAGATGTTTAAAGTAGTGTAGCATTGCTACGCAACAGAGGCGCTCCGGCTGAAAAGCCGGGGCTTTTCTTGTAGAAAAATAATGGTTGTGATGGTACAATGTGTAGTGATGGAGAACGTATGATTTTTTAAGTGCAATCAAGGAAGAAAGGAAGTCTTAATATGGGTTTGGAAGAAAAATTAGGAGAAACAGCATTAGATTTAGTAAAAAATGAAAATGTTCAGAATAAGGTGGCGGATTTATTTGGGATGCTTTTTCCGTATGCGGGTATAAAAAAGAAAGCGGTAGATATGTATATAAAAGAAATTGAAAACTCTGATTTATCAACTGAAGCAAAAATGATTTCATTATTGAATGCTAAGAAAACACTCAAAAAAATTAAGAATCAGAAGAATATTGCCGAAATTGCAAAAGAAAATGCAAAAGAAAGAACAGATTTTTCTGAAAAGTCAGGAGTTAGTGAAGAATGGTTTGATAGGTTTATGGAGTCGGCTTCGTATGTTTCATCTGAAGAAATGCAATTAGTATGGGGGAAAATATTAGCGAATGAGTTTGAGCAACCTGGGTGTACTCCTCGTAATATGACCAGAATCCTCTCGGAGTTTACACAAGATTATGCAAAAGCTTTTAGAACTTTATGCAGTATGCGTGTGTTATTGATTTCTGTAAATGGGGATGAAAAAATTGTAAGTGCAAATCGGAGAAATGCAGTAGTTTTTGACCAGAATGAAGAATATATGAGGAAAATAGGGTTATCTTTTGAGTTGTTGAATGAGTTAGAAACATTAGGCGTGATTAAATTTGATACAGTTGCAGGATATGCTGCTACTGATATGAATGAGAAAAAAGTTTTAGTTTACATAAATGGAAATGTAATAGAAACTAGTTCACATATAGATGAAACTTTCCCAATTGGAAATGTTCTTTTTACTTCTGCAGGTGAAGCATTGAGTAAAATTACTGAACCATATACATTAGAAGGATATGAAGATGCAGTAATAAAATATTTAAAGTCAAACAATGTAACCGTAGAAACAGAAAGTTTGTATAATGTTGTTGTGTTTGGGGATAGAATACACGTTGATAAGAAAAAACAGTAGTGATGTATGGCTTTTAAGTTAATTGGTACTAGCTTTCGACGAAGAACTTGAAATGAATGTATATGAAGAAGAAATAGAGGTATGTGAATTTCCACAATGCATGGAGTATGTTCAAGTATATCGAATTTTTTGTGACGTCTTTGACCTTGGGGAAAAGCGGGAGAAATTTCAAATACTCAAGGAAGGAATTGTTATTGAAATTCGAAATAAAGAAGATGGTCATAACGTTCCACACATCCATGCTCATTATCAAGGAGAAAATATTTCAATTTCATTAATTGATGGGGAAGTACTGGCTGGAAATATTCCCAAGAAGAATCAGAAGATTGCAGTAACGTGGGTTATTGAGAACCTTGAAATGCTAAGAGCATCATGGGAAAACAAGCATGGTCTTATCAAATTCCCGGATATGATTATAAAAATACAGAGTGATTGGAAAGATGGAAAAAACCCTTAGTAGTAACCCATTCCCTATTACTACCAATTTTACTACTAACAGGTAGTAACAACTTGCTAAATTCTGCTCTGATTTGCCACAATCTGTAATTTTAGAGCAAACTACATGAATCCCAGAACCCCTTGCAAAATAGGGCATTCTGGGGCAAAACAAGGAGAAACAAAACAATGATAAAAGTACTATTTGTTTGCCACGGCAACATCTGCCGTTCCCCAATGTCAGAATTCGTATTAAAAGACATGGTGGAACAGCGTGGCTTGACAGAACAATTTGAAATCGCTTCGGCGGCGACCAGCACAGAGGAAATCTGGAACGGCAAAGGGAATCCAATCTATCCGCCGGCGCAGGCAGAACTAAAAAAACATGGGATTGGAAAGACCGCATACACCAACTTTGCGGGCAAGCGCGCCAGACAGGTGACAAAAGAAGATTATCATCACTATGACTACCTGCTTTGTGCGGATACCAACAACATCCGTAACACAGAGCGTATCACAGGCGCGGATACCGAAGGAAAAATTCATCTGTTGTTAGATTATGCAGACGAACTTCAAGAGGGTAGTCAGCTTCAGACTAAAAATAAAAGCAGCAATTCAATCAGCCAGACAATCAGCCGCCGCGGCAAATCAATCGCAGACCCGTGGTATTCCGGGGATTTTACACAGACATGGAATGATGTGGTGGCAGGGTGTAAAGGTTTTTTAAATTATCTTAAAAACGTGCATAAGATATAAAAGCAGCATCAGTTTCTGCGCGCCTGCCGGAATTTGGACGGTGTCATATGATATTCGCGCAGGAATAAGCGGTTAAAATAAGATACATTTTCAAAACCGCATTCCAGGGAAATCGCAAGAATGTCATCATCTGATGCACACAGCAGGTGCGCGGCACGGATTAGGCGGTACTCATTTAAGTAAGCAATAAAGGGCTTTCCCATATACAGCTTGAAAAATTTCATGAAATGGGAGCTGCTGAAACCGCAGACTGCCGCAATCTGCTCAATACTGATTTTTTGTGGGTAGTAATTTGCAATATAATCGGTAATCAGGCACAGCTTTTCCTTCGTATTTTCTTTAAAATAACCGTTTTCCCGGGAGGAAACAGCACTGTTTTTTTGCTGCGGTAAATCACAAGTTGTAATTTCACGCATTTTATCCGGCGCAAGAATCTCTGATTCCAGAATAAAAAACAACTGATACAGCCAGCCTTTAATGCCGAGATAATACCCGGCAGGATAGGTGGTACGCAAATCGTCAATCCGGTCAAGGCAGATTTGAACAGCGCGGTGCGCTTTCGGAACCCGGTCTATTAAAACCGGAAAATCTTCGGGGAAATTTTGCAGGCGGTGAAAAAAGTTAAAAGACATCGTATCCCCTTCTTTTGGGATTAACATCTGCATATCAAAAATGATATTTTCGTATGAAAATGCTTCCGATTCATACTGCGCAATGGAATGAAGCCTGCCCGGCAGAATAAAGACAATGCTGTCTTTGACAACCGGGTAGGAAATACCATCGACATTGACCATTCCCCTGCCGCTCTTTACATAAATAATTTCCGTTTCACGGTGCCAGTGCATCGGCACACACGGAAAATCCAGCGGAATCGAGCAAGGATAAGTATTATAGGAAAAATCCGTATCATAGTGTTTTTTCGTTTCTTCATAATTTTCATATTCTAATATGTGCATAGCCCCTCCAATCCGCAGATTTACTGCACAAACGCCAATTTCATATATTTTGTATATCATGATATGATGTTGGGGTCAAAAGCCTCAACTATGATATCTATGGATTGTTCCGTGCTAAACATGTGCCACTGGCACATAGCACCCGCCTATGAGCAAGCTCATGTGGGTTCAGATATTTTGACCCTGGTAGCATGATATAAAAGTATGATAGTATTGTATTATTTTAAGCGGTAATTATGCAAGATAAAAAATCTTAGAAATATATAATAATAATCAGAATTATCGAAAAATAATCAGAAATAAAAATAGGAGTGGAGAGAAGTATGAGCATAGCAGAAATTTGTAACAAAATGTATGGAAAGACCATCAGAGAGTGCAGTAACGAACAGGTCTATACGGCACTGCTGGCACTGGTAAAGAAAGTCACGGAAGAAAGAAAAGAAGCGCAGGAGCGGCAGGAAAAAGAAAACGGCAAGAAAGTGTATTACATTTCCGCAGAATTTCTGATTGGAAAGCTGCTGTCAAACAACCTGATTAATCTGGGGCTGTATGAGCAGATTTCGCAGGAATTAGAGGAAAATGGAAAGAATATTGCACAAATCGAAGAAGCCGAGCCGGAGCCGTCACTTGGAAATGGCGGACTGGGACGGCTGGCAGCGTGCTTTTTGGATTCCATTGCCACATTAAACTTAAACGGGGACGGCATTGGCATCAACTATCATCTGGGGCTGTTCCGTCAGGTGTTTGCACAGAATAAGCAGACAGAACAGCCGGATTACTGGATTCAAAAGGAAAGCTGGCTGACGAAGACGGAGGTGCAGTACCCGGTACAGTTTGGCAAATTGTCCGTCATGTCGAGAATGTATGACATTGATGTGACAGGTTACGAGGGCAGGGTCAACAAACTGCATTTATTTGATATCGACACGGTTGATGAAAAAATACCGATGCACGACGGCATTGATTTTGATAAAAATGCGATTGAGAAGAATCTCACGCTCTTTTTATACCCGGACGACAGCGACAGAGCCGGACAGTTATTGCGCATTTACCAGCAGTATTTTATGGTAAGCAACGCCGCACAGTTGATTCTTTCAGAATGCCGCAGGAAATGTGAAAAAGCGGGAAAGACGTTAAAAAATCTGAATGAATTTGCGGTGATTCAGATTAATGATACGCACCCGACAATGGTTATTCCTGAATTAATCCGCATTTTAACAACGCAGAAAGACATTGACGGCAGTGTGATGACGATGCAGGAGGCGGCAGAGGTGGTGACAAAGACGTGTGCATACACAAATCACACGATTCTTGCAGAAGCACTCGAAACATGGCCGCTGGACTATCTTGAGGAGGTTGTGCCGCAGTTAGTTCCGATTATCCGTTATCTTGATGAAAATGTACGCGCCCGTTATACGGATTCTTCCGTTTACATTATTGACGAAAACGACCGCGTGCATATGGCACATATTGATATTCATTATGGTTTCAGTGTAAATGGGGTGGCAAAGCTGCATACGGAGATTTTGATGCAGGAAGAACTGAAATCTTTTTACCGCATTTATCCTGAAAAATTTAACAATAAAACCAACGGCATTACGTTCAGAAGGTGGTTACTGCACTGCAATCAGGCACTGGCCGCCTATATTGAAGAACTGATTGGTGCAGATTTTAAAAAGGAAGCAGGGGAACTTTCACAGCTTATAAAATATGCAGATGATGAAAATGTGATTGCGCGCATGCTTGAAATCAAGGCGGAAAATAAGAAACGTCTTGCTGCATATATGCAGGAAAAATGCGGTGTAAAAATCAATCCGCAGTCGGTCTTTGACATTCAGGTAAAGCGCCTGCATGAGTACAAGCGCCAGCAGATGAACGCACTGTATGTCATTTACAAATATTTTGAGATTAAGGCCGGAAATATTCCGGATACTCCGGTTACGGTTATTTTCGGTGCGAAGGCGGCAAAAGCATATACGATTGCAAAAGATATTATTCACTTAATTTTGTGCCTGGGTGAATTGATTGCAAATGACCCGGATGTCAGTCCGTATTTAAAGGTTGTCATGGTGGAAAATTATAATGTGACGATGGCGGAAAAGCTGATTCCGGCGTGCGACATTTCAGAGCAGATTTCACTGGCTTCCAAGGAAGCTTCCGGAACGGGCAATATGAAATTTATGTTAAACGGTGCACTGACACTCGGAACATTTGACGGTGCAAATGTCGAGATTGCACAGCTTGTCGGCAAAGACAATATCTATACCTTTGGTGCATCCAGTGACGAAGTCATCGCGCATTACAAAAATGCCGATTACTGTGCAAAGGACCTTTATGAAAAGGATGAAATGATAAAAAAATGCGTTGATTTTATCGTTTCAGATGAGTTAAAGCAGTATGGTGATGAAGAAAACTTATCCCGTCTGCACCATGAAATCATCAGCAAAGACTGGTTCATGACACTGTTGGATTTCAAGGAATATATAAAGGTAAAAGAACAGGCGCTTGCAGACTACAAAGACAGAGCCGCATGGGGCAGAAAAATGCTGATAAACACCGCGATGGCAGGCTTCTTCTCCTCCGACCGCACCATCCGCCAGTACAACACCGACATCTGGAAACTGTAAGCCGGGCAAGAAGTAAACAGGCGGCAAAAAACACAAAACCTTTCCGTTCCCGCCAAAGCGAAATCACCCATAATCTTTCCGCCCGCCCCCTCCAAGGGCAAAAAACAACCCGTATTTTCCGTCAAACAGCGTGTGGAAAATGCGGGTTGTTTTTTTGCCTCCCACAGCGTGTGTAAAGTGAGGGTGTTTTTTTGCCTCCCACAGCGTGTGGAAAATGCGGGTTGTTTTTTTGCCTGTTACAGCATCACTCCAGAATTTTCCTTACTCCGTTCCATATAGTGATTGAGCTGTTCAAACGGCTTGCGAAGGACAAGACCGATGAGAATGGCAATGATAATATAGATAAAGAGTCTGCCGATACATTCCCAGTAATAATTGCCGTACATGCCGCCAATCGTTTCGCGCAGGGCATCCATGGCATATGGGAACGGCAGGTAGCGGTAAATCATCCGGTAAACCTTTGGCAGGACGTCAATCGGGAACGTACCGCCGCTTCCGGCAACCTGGACTACCATGAAAATAATTGCAAGGGCTTCACCGATATTGCCAAAGGCAACCGTCAGTGCATACATAAAAATCGTAAAGACCAGGCTGGTGACAGAACATGCAAACCAGTATAAAACCGGGTGCGGACACTGAATCTGGATATAAAACAGATTTCCGAGTACAATCAGAAGTGTCTGTAACTGTCCGATACAGTAAAATGTCAGGTATCGTCCGAAAAACTTCTGATACGGCTTTACACCGGCCGGCAGGTGTTTGGATTTTTTCACCTGTGTATGAATGATAGCCACCATAATCAGACCGCCGACCCAGATGGAAAGAACTGTGTAAAACGGTGAAACGGCAGAACCGTAAGCTGAAATTTCATAAATCTTTTTGGTCGTAATTTCTACCGGTGAGGCAATAAAGTCTGCCAGTGTCTGCGGGTCACTGCCTAAAATCTCATTCACAAAATCATATTCCGGGTCGGAAGCGATTTTATTGAGTAATTCAATAGAATCGGAAAGCTTAGTCATCAGTGTATTTAAAGTCTGCTGTGTCTGTGTCAGATTTTCCTGTCCCTGTGTAACCGCATCCGTAAAGGTGTTCATGTCGCCGTCCATATCCTGATATAAAGAAGAAATGGAAGACATTACACTGCGGATAGAGGACACATTTTCCGAAAGTGAAGCGGAAACCTCTGACAGGGAAGAAACTGAATTGGCATCCAGAAGCTTTTGTAGGGCGGCAAGTTCTCCTGCCTGAGTATCCAGTGTTTCCGGTAAATCCGATGAAGAACTGCGCGCAAGAGAGGAAACATCGGAAGAAATCTGTGTAATGGAAATCAGGGAATCTAACATCACATTGTATGTCTGCAATTCATTGTAGGCATCGGTCAGTTTACCGGATATGACATCAATGAGTGAATTCCCTGTGGTATCATCCAGTGTCAGACTGTCAAAATCCACGGTGATAGCAGCGGAGCTGGCGCTTACAAGACTTTTTGTTAAAGTGTTCACAAAGGTGGAATTAGTCTGTGACTGAACTGCTTTTTTGGCTTTATCCGTAATTTTCGGCGCAATGGCATTTTTCTTCTGATTACAGTAATACTGAATCTGCGGATGTTCTAGGGAATCCGAGAGAAAACTTACCATATCGCTTGTAAAGTCAGACGGTAGAACCAGTGCGGCATAGTAGTCGCCGCTGTACACGCCGTCAATGGCTTCCTGCGTGGAATCCGTAAAGACCCAGCCGATGGTTGTATTGGCTTTTAAATTAGAAATAATCTGGTCGCCGATATTTACAGTCACACCGTCAATAGTTACACCCGGATCATCAGACGCCACAGCAACCTTGATGCGGGAAGTGGAATCTGTTCCGTATGGGTCCCAGTTTGACAGAGTGTTAAACCACGCATACAGGGATGGAATGACGGTAAGACCAATCAGTACAACAATGGCGACCACATTGGTACTGATACGTTTGAGGTCCTGTATAAAAACAAGAAAAATATTTTTCATAGTTTAATCTCCTTTGCAGCAGTGATAATAGACTGTAAGTTGTTATTGAGACGGGATGGTAAATCTTGTACAAGGTAGTCGTGTCCCTCTTTCAAATCCAGTCCGAGCTGTTTTAATTTTTTTTGCATCTGGTCATCAATGTAAGCGACCGTTACCAGATATGCAGAAATTAAAAAGAGTGAAATTACCCATAATAAAAGATACACAACCTTTGAACTCTCCATATGCAGCAGCAAAATAAGGAAAATCATCGGGATAATGGCAATACACCAGAGGCCCGCCTTAATACGCTTCTGATTGCGTTCATGCAGTGTATGGCTGAATTCCTGAATCTGCATTAAAGTCGCGTTAAAATCTTCATCACGTCCGTTCTTAGACGAAGACACGTCCGTAAAATCCGTATCCGGTGAACCGGAATCGGACAGGCTTCTGGCAGAAGTCCGTGCTATGGGTGTTGCCAGAAGGTCATCTGCCACAGGGCTGTTTTTTAAAGTCATAGTTCTACCTCACTAACAAATATGTATTGATTACATCATTTTGGTTTCTTTCATCTTTTCCTCAAAGAAATGATTGAGCGGAATGAAAGGTTTGCGGATTACCAGTCCGAGTAAAAGGGAAGCTGCGGCAAAAATCAGCAGTTTTCCCATATAAATAAAGTAGTTCATTTCATACATGCCGCTGATGGCTTCGCGCATGGCGTTAATCGCATACGGGAACGGGAAGTACAAGTATACGTTCTGGAAAAACTTCGGCAGCAGTTCAATCGGGAATGTACCGCTCGAACCGGCAATCTGGATAACAACCATAACAACGGCAATGGTCTTTCCGACATCGCCAAAGGAAAGGGTCAGCGTGTAAATCAGCAGGACAAATACAAAGCTTGCGACAGAAGCCGTCAAAATGAGCAGTCCCGGATGTTCACAGGAAACCTTTAATAAATATAAATCGCCAAGTACAATAATCAGGCTCTGAATCTGTCCCATCACAAAGAATAAAAGGAATCTGCCCAGATACAGTTCGTGCGGTTTTGCCATCAGTTCCATCTTCGGATTATTGTCAACGTGTACTTTCATCAGTGCCACGAGTACGATACCGCCGACCCACAGCGCCAGTGCTGTGTAAAACGGTGTAACTGCCGTACCGTAGTTGACTGCCGGGTAGACATCAATCTGTTCAACTTCCACAGGTGTTGCAATAAATTCGGCATAGGAGGCCGCATCGGCATGTAATAACTGTGAAAGCGTCTGATAAGCCGAAGAATCCGTAATATTATTTAAGGAAGTCAAAATCAGCTGGATTTTATCGGACATGCCCGAAATAATCGTTCCGGTATCGCCAAGGGTCTGGTTTGCCGTCAGGGCGATTTTGCTGGTTCCGAGTAAAATCTGTTCTAAGCTGTTTAGCTGGCTGCCTGAATTTTCAAGTGATTTATAGGCAGAATCCGCAGCTGCGTTCACGGTGATTTTTAATGAACTTAAACCGGATGAAGCAATGGTGTGATACTTCTGCTGGATCTGTGTCATTTTATCAAGGCAGGAGGATAACAGGGTATGCAGCACCTCTGCCTTTGCAGCGGCAATTTCAGGTGTTTCCTTTACAATCGAAGAAGTCTGGTCAATCAGATTCTTTGCAAGGTCCTGTAAAGTAGAAATTGCTTCAAGTTGTCCGCGGATCTGTGCAATAATGTTATGGTCAATATATTCCAGATCATCTAATTTGTTTAAAAGGTCATCCAGTTTATGATTCTGCTCAAGCAGGGAGTTTAAGCCGTCTAATGCGGCAGAAAGTGCATCGGATGCCCCTTGTGTATCGCTTGTGATTTTATTCTGTGCTGTGTCTAACTGTTTCTGCACCTGTTCGGAAATGGTTTCCATGGCGGCAAGTGTTGTGTCAAGCTGGTCGGTCATGTTATCGACAGAGCGGGACAGTGCAGACTGTGTCAGCTTTGTTGTATCTTTTGAATTTTCTAAAATATCCTGTAATTCCGGAATTAATGCACTCATGGATTCCAGATTTTCCGATAAAGAAGCATTGCCGTTCTGGAAGGTGGCAATGGTATCGGCGTAACCGGACAGATTATCCTGAATGGTCTTCATATCGTCAATCAGCTTATCAGAAATAGAAGAATCCTTCTGGGTAATGCTTTCAAGACCGCTTAATGCCGTCTGTGCGGCAACGTTAATAAATTCTGTGTTAATCGTCTGCTGCAGTGTAGAACTTGCCGTATCGGTAATCTTTGTGGCAACGGCATTTTTCTTTGAATTTTCGTAATATGTCACGCTTGGGTGTTTCATGCCGGTATCCAGAAAATCAAACAGGCTGCGGCTGAAATCATCACCGATAATAATGGCGGCATAATAACTGCCGTCATATACCCCTTTTAAAGCAGCATCTGTATCCTGTGGAAAAACCCAGCCTACACCGGTATTGTCATGAAGCTGCTCCACAACCTGATTTCCCATATTGACAGGGTCGCTTCCCTTTGAAGAAAATCCACTGTCTTCAGATACGACAGCAACCTTTAAGGAAGATGTGTTGGCATACGGGTCCCAGTTGGAATAAATGTTAAACCACGCATACAGGGACGGAATAATACACAATCCGCCCGCAATCACCAAAGCGAATAAATTGCGGCTAAGACCGGTAACGTCTTTGCGGAATATATGTAAGATATGTTTCATAAAGACCTCATTTCTGTGCCTGATATACAGCACACTGTTATCATCAGAAAGCGAGCAAAGGCACTTTCATAGCGACATTATAGTATATTGGCAGTTCAAAAGCCAGTTATTTTTTACATTAAATGGAAGGTGTGGTATACTGGCTATATAGTAAATGGACAGAATGGGGAATGGTATGTATACAATTTTAATAGTGGATGATGAAAAGATTGAACGTAACGGAATTAAATTTCTGTTAAAGAAGCAGGCAGAGCCGTTTGAAATCTATGAAGCACCAAACGGCAAAGCAGCACTCGAGCAGCTTTGTTCAATGCGCAATCAGGGAAAAAAGATAGATATATTGCTGACCGATGTAAAAATGCCGTTTATGGACGGCATAGAACTTATTGGAGCAGCCAAAGAAGAGGGGTTTACATTAAAAACCATTATATTCAGCGGGTATAATGAATTTGAGTATGCCAAGCTGGCAGTGCGTCTTGGCGTATCGGACTACATTTTAAAGCCGGTCAATCCACAGGAATTTGCACAGACCATAGAGAAGGTTACAGGGGAACTGCAAAAGCAGTATGTTGAAAATGAACAACGTCTGCAGCAGAGCAGCTATATGCGGGAATATCTTTTATATACCTTATTTAATGGGGGCGGTGCAGAACAGGTGCATACATTGGCAGGAAATCTTGCGGGAGAAAATTTCTGGAATCACTTTCACCGGATTGTATTTCTTGAATTTGACCGTGAATTTTTTGGGAAAAAAGCGCTTGATTTTCAGGCGGAGATACTTGAAGAAAATATGGGTGAAGAATATCAGTATTTAAACTTAAACCCGCAGCAGGCAGTCCTTTTATTAAATGCCAGTCCGCATTACATGACCCTGCAGCAGACGGCACAAAAGCTGCATGATGCCGTTTTTAAAAAATACGGTGAACACTGTCATTTTGCAATTTCAGGCGAAATTGACGATTATGAAAAAATACCGCAGACAATGGATATGCTCGAAGCTCTGATGGAAAATAGGTTTTACCGTCCCGATGTGTATGTGTATTCTGAGGATATCAGTGAGGAAACGCCGGTGCTGGTGCAGATTGATGACGACACGCTCATGAAGCAGATGAAACAGGATATTAAGATGAAAGATATCCGGGCACTCCGGGAGCATTTTGACAGAATGTGTGCAAAGTACCGCAAAAAATCATATTTTTCACAGATTTATATTAAATTTATTTTTTCTAATCTGTTAAAAGATTTCTATCAGAATCTGCCGGAGACGCGGGAAGAGGAATTTAATAAGGAAATTGATACATTGTATAAGTCCGGGGATTTTAACTGTATTGTGTCGATTGTCAACAGCCATATTGATAAGCTGGAAGCGGCATTTGCAAAAAATCCGCAGACACAGCATAAAGAAATTGAAACAGTCAAAAAGTATATTTATACGCATTTCGGGGATGAACTGGGCGTAGAACAGCTTGCAGACATGGTGTATCTGGCACCGAGTTATTTAAGTACGGTTTTTAAAAAAGAAACCGGACAGAATTTAAGTAAATTTATCAAGCAGTACCGCATGGAAAAGGCAAAGGATATGCTTGAAAATACAAATATGAAAATTGTAAATATCAGCGAAGCGTGCGGTTATCAGAATGTTTCGTACTTCTGCCAGAGTTTCCGCGAGTGCTACGGGGTGAGTCCTCAGAAATTCAGAAATGGAATTTAAGATGAATATAAAAAATATGAAGTTGAAATACAGGCTGGCAGGGATTTACCTGCTCACGGCAGTACTGCCGGTTATTGTGCTGTTTACATTTTCCTACGGGCAGATGAAGCATATTTTAATTGAGCGCGATACGAAAAGTATCCAGAATTTTGTCAATCAAGCGGGAGCGGGTATTGATGCCCAGTTAGAGGTGTATAACAACCTGTCCAATTACATCACCTTTAATGAAACGATTTCGCGGGTTGTCAGCTACGACTATAAAAGCGATTATGAAATGTACGACCAGCTTGTGCTGTTGTTTGACCCGATGCTATCGTCGCTTAAATATTTCCACGAAGACGTGAAACAGGTGACGATTTACGCAGAAGGCACGGTAAAGCACGATACCACGCTTGCACCGCTGTCAGAAATTGAAACTGCACCGTGGTTTGATACGTCAAAGGAACATACAACGATTCAGTGGTTTGCGGACAGCTCGGCGCACACGCTGTCATCGGCACGAAAAATGTCACTGATTTATCAGAAGAATAAACTCGGCATTTTATACATTTCAGTGGATTATGATAAGGTGTTTGAAGCACTTGAAGAAAATACGCAGAAAAACTACGGGATTTATATTGTCGATTCTGCGGGCAGCGAGGTGTATGAATTCCACAGCTTTACCGGTGAAAATGTGGATAAGGCGTTAAATTTTGCAGACTTTTGTGGAATACGGGACGGCAGCGGCGATTACACGGTTATCAGTACACCGCTTGCGACAACGGACTGGACGATTTATATGTATGAACCGACAGAATTGATTATCCAGTCGGCAAAGCCGATGATGCGTATGATTTTTGTGGCAGTGACGGTGATTATAGCCGGTGCAGTGCTTGCACTGATATCGACCTCGCGCTTTTTAATAGAGAGAATTGAGCTGTTACAGCACAATATGCAGAAGGTGGAGCAGGGCGATTTCACAGTACGTGTCCACAGTGACAGCAACGATGAAATCGGTGCATTAATTAACGGCTTTGATCATATGGTCAGCCGCATCAGCACCTTAATTACCGAGGTTTATGAGGGCAGGATTCACCAGAAGGAATATGAAATGCGGGCACTCCGGGCGCAGATAAATCCACATTTTTTATACAATTCGCTGTCCCTGATTAACTGGAAAGCCATTGAGAGCGGGCAGGAGGACATCAGCCGGATTACACTTGAACTTTCCAATTATTACAGAACCTCATTAAACAAAGGAAGAAACACATTGACATTAGAGCAGGAATTAAGCAATGTACGCTCCTATCTGCAAATCCAGCAGCTTATGCATGACGGGGATTTTGATGTGGAAATAGATGTGGCAGCGGAAATTTTACAGTACGAATCCCTGAATCTGATTTTACAGCCGCTGGTTGAAAATGCGATTGATCACGGAATTGACTTAAAAACAGAGGGCAGAGGGCGGATTACAATCCGCGGCTGGCAGGAGCCTGCACAAAAGCCGCTCACACACCGGACAGATATGGAATCTGACACACAATTCGAAACGAAATCCGGTACAGAATCCCGCCGAGGACCAGATGTGGAATCCGGCACAGACTATCTAGTAGTATTGACGGTATCGGATAACGGTGTCGGCATGGATAAGCAGACGGCGGCAGATTTTTTAACGGTGCAGTCCGGCGGATATGGTGCAAGAAATGTCAACGAGCGGTTAAAGCTGTATTACGGGGATCAGTATCCGTTAAAGGTGGACAGTAAACAGGGCGAAGGTACAACGATTACAATTACATTTCCGGCACGTGTCTATACCACACAGAAACAGGCTTAAAACGGCGGTAGACGGGCGTTTTGTAAAATGATTTTACAACTGTCTTGTCACCTGTAAAGAAACGTGATATAATTACCAACAAAAAATTTAGCACTTATACAGGAAAATGAGGTAAATGATGAACGCGGTAACAGAGGAAATTAAGCAACTGAAAAAAGAGAAAAATGCAGTCATTCTTGCACATTACTATGTGGAAGATGCCGTGCAGGAAATTGCAGATTACATCGGGGACTCGTACTACTTAAGCCGTCTTGCAACGGAAACAACAGCAGATGTCGTTGTTTTCTGCGGTGTGGGATTTATGGGTGAGAGCGCAAAGGTATTAAATCCGGGGAAAAAGGTTTTAATGCCGGATATGAGTGCGGACTGTCCGATGGCACATATGGCAGATATCGCAGGAATTGAAAAGCTTCGTGCAGAGTATGAAGATTTAGCGGTTGTCTGTTATATCAACTCCACGGCAGAGTTAAAAGCACACGCGGATGTATGTGTGACTTCCTCAAATGCGTTAAAGATTGTAAAGGCACTCCCGAATAAACACATCTTATTTATTCCGGATGACAATCTCGGACATTTTATTGCAGAGCAGGTGCCTGAGAAAGAATTTTTATACCAGAACGGACACTGTCCGGTTCATAAGGCAATTGCACCGGAAGCTGTCAAAAAGGCAAAACAGGAGCATCCGCAGGCACTTGTGCTTGCACACCCGGAATGTCTTCCGGAAGTGTCGGCACTGGCAGATTATGTAGGCAGTACCTCGGGTATTATTGATTATGCAACAAAAAGCGATGCAGAGGAATTTGTGATTTGTACGGAAACAGGTGTATTTTACGAGTTGAAAAAGAAAAATCCTGGGAAAAAGTTTTATCCGGCATCGGCTCATCAGATCTGCCCGGATATGAAAAAGATTACATTAGAGAAAGTACGGGATGTCTTAAAAAATGAGAGCAATGCCGTAACGGTGGAAAAAGAGTTAAGTGAAAAGTCAGGCCGTCCGCTTGAGAGAATGTTAGAGCTTGCAAAATAGCCGGAAAGAATGTGTCAAGATGAATGAGAATAAGGTAAAGTTACATATTAATACGGACATTGTGATTGTAGGAACGGGAGTCGGCGGCTTGTTTACCGCACTGAATCTGCCACGTGATAAGCAGATTGTGATGATTACAAAGGCGGATTTGGAAAGCAGTGATTCGTTTCTTGCACAGGGTGGAATTTGTGTATTAAAAAATGAAGATGATTACGACAGTTATTTTGAAGATACTATGCGTGCAGGACATTATGAAAACAGAAAAGAGTCTGTGGATATCATGATTCGTTCTTCACGTGAGATTATTGATGATTTAATCGGATACGGTGTAGATTTTGAGCGGGATGATAACGGACACTTGCGTTTTACAAGAGAAGGTGCCCATTCCACACCGAGAATCCTCTTCCATGAAGATATTACGGGAAAAGAGATTACAAGCAAGCTGCTTGCACAGGTGCAGAAGCTGCCGAATGTTACAATCCTTGAAAATACGGAAATGGTAGATATTGTTGAACAGGACAATGTATGCTACGGTATTGTATGCCGTGTATCAAAGGAAGCGATGCCGCATCTGATTACAATTTCGGCAAAGGATACCGTATGGGCATGCGGCGGTATCGGCGGTTTATACACACATTCCACGAATTTTCCGCATCTGACGGGTGATGCACTGGCACTGTCCCTGCGCCATCATATCGAACTGGAAAATATTGACTATATCCAGATTCATCCGACAACACTGTATTCCGAAAAGCCGGGAAGAAGATTTTTAATATCCGAATCAGTACGTGGGGAAGGCGCTATTTTATTAAATAGGAAAGGCGAGCGGTTTGTTGATGAACTGCTTCCAAGAGATGTGGTTGCACGGGCAATTTATGAGCAGATGGAAAAAGACGATATGCCGTATGTGCATCTGTCACTTGAAAATATAGATAAAAAGACGATTATGGAACATTTTCCGAATATTTATCAGCATTGTCTGGAAGAAGGCTATGACATCACAAAGGAAAGTATTCCGGTTGTACCGGCACAGCACTATTTTATGGGCGGTGTCCATGTAGACTGCAACAGCAAAACGTCTATGGAACAGTTATATGCAGTCGGTGAAGCAAGCTGTAACGGTGTGCATGGCGCAAACCGTCTGGCAAGCAATTCCCTGCTTGAAAGTCTGGTCTTTGCGAAACGTGCGGCAAAGCATATTACAGACGGCTTTGATATGGCAGAGAGTTGTCCGGAGCTCGTGGAAGCGGCAGCACTCCGGAAGTACAACGGCTATGATGAATTGAAAAAACAGTACAAGACAGAAATTTTTGAAGAAATTGAAAGGGAGAAAAAGGTACATGAACAGTATATCAATGAAGTTAAATGCAGATAAATTAATTATGCAGGCACTGGAAGAAGATATTACAAGCGAAGATATTACGACAAATGCCGTAATGCGCCACCCGCAGCAGGGCGAGGTACAGCTTTTGTGCAAGCAGGACGGTGTGATTGCGGGCTTGGACGTATTTAAAAGAGTGTTTGAGCTTTTAGACGAAACAACAGAAGTCGTATTTTACGTAAAGGACGGAGATGCTGTAAAAAAAGGTGATTTGCTTGCAGTCGTAAAGGGTGATATCCGTGTCCTGCTTTCAGGAGAACGCACTGCCTTAAATTACTTACAGAGAATGAGCGGTATCGCAACGTATACCCGCTCGATAGCCGATTTGTTAAAGGGCAGTAAAACAAAGCTGCTTGATACAAGAAAGACAACACCGAACAACCGCATTTTTGAAAAATATGCCGTAAAGGTCGGCGGCGGCTATAATCACCGTTACAACTTATCGGACGGTGTTTTGTTAAAGGATAACCACATCGGAGCCGCAGGCGGTGTCAAAGAAGCCGTAACCATGGCAAAGGAATATGCGCCGTTTGTCAGAAAGATTGAAGTGGAAGTCGAAAATCTGGATATGGTACGCGAAGCGGTAGAAGCGGGCGCAGATATTATCATGCTGGATAATATGACACCGGAAATGATGAAAGAAGCAGTCCGTATTATTGACGGCAGGGCAGAAACAGAGTGTTCCGGCAACGTTACGTTAGAAAACGTGGCACGTCTGACAGATATCGGCGTGGATTATATTTCAAGCGGTGCGCTGACCCATTCCGCTCCGATTTTGGACGTTTCTTTAAAAAATTTACATGCAGTATAAAAAAACTTTCCAAAATAAAGAAAATCAGTAAAAAAATAGCTTTATTGCTTTAATTGGATAAATAATCTGCTTTTCTTTTTTATAATAGTGTGTTAACATAATAACACACTAAATTTTTGGAGGTTTCTAATGAAGAAAGACGAATTTAAGCCGTATATCCCGGCTGACAAAATTACGCCTGAGTTTACAGTGACATCTGTCATTATGGGTATTCTTCTGGCAATTATTTTCGGCGCAGCCAATGCGTATCTTGGTCTGCGTGTCGGAATGACTGTATCTGCTTCTATTCCGGCAGCAGTTATTTCCATGGGTGTTATCCGCGTCATTATGAAAAAGGATTCAATCCTTGAAAGTAACATGGTACAGACAATCGGTTCTGCCGGTGAATCCCTGGCAGCGGGAGCAATCTTTACACTTCCTGTATTGTTTTTATGGTCAAAGGAAGGTATTACAGAGGCTCCAAGCCTGATTACCATTTCATTAATCGCATTATTCGGCGGTATCTTAGGTGTGTTATTCATGGTGCCGTTAAGAAATGCACTGATTGTAAAAGAACATGGTGTGCTTCCGTATCCGGAAGGTACAGCCTGTGCAGAAGTTCTTTTAGCCGGTGAAGAAGGCGGTGCAAGTGCGAAGTCTGTATTTGCAGGTATGGGACTTGCTGCTTTATTTAAGTTTGTAGTCGATGGACTCAAAGTGATTCCAAGCGTTATTACAGTACCACTCAAGGCATTCAAGACAGAGCTTTCAGCAGAAGTATATCCGGCACTGCTTGGTGTAGGTTATATCTGTGGACCAAAGATCGCATCTTATATGTTTGCCGGCGGTTTAATCGGATGGTTTGTACTCATTCCGGCAATCATTACATTTGGCGGTTCCACAATTCTTTATCCGGGAACAAAGACGATTGCTGATATGTATGCTGCAGGCGGTGCTTCTGCAATCTGGAGCAGCTACATCCGATACATCGGTGCAGGTGCCGTTGCTGCGGGTGGTATCATCAGTTTAATTAAATCTCTTCCGTTAATTGTAAGAACATTTGCAGATGCAATTAAGGGCATGAAGGGTGCAGGAAACAGCAACAGCGCTGTTCGTACAGAAGTAGACCTTGATATGCGTGTAATCGGTATCGGTGTATTAATCATGATTATTGCAATCTGGCTGTTACCGGAAATTCCGGTATCTCCGCTCGGAGCAGTTATTATTGCATTATTCGGTTTCTTCTTTGCAACGGTTTCATCCAGAATGGTTGGTATCGTCGGAAGCAGTAACAATCCGGTATCCGGTATGGCAATTGCAACCCTGTTATTTTCTACACTCTGCTTAAAGGTGACAGGAGATACAGGTGTACACGGCATGAAGGGTGCTATTGCAATCGGTTCTGTTATCTGTATCATCGCAGCAATGGCCGGTGATACTTCACAGGATTTAAAGACAGGTTATATCCTTGGTGCAACCCCGAAGAAACAGCAGATCGGTGAATTAATCGGTGCAGTTGTTTCAGCAGTTACTATCGGAGGCGTTCTTGTATTACTGGATTCTGCATGGGGATTTGGTACAACAGAGCTTGCAGCACCACAGGCAACTTTAATGAAGATGATTATCGAAGGTGTTATGGAAGGGAATCTTCCTTGGGCGCTGGTATTCATCGGTGTATTTATTGCAATCGTTGTTGAAATTCTTGGAATTTCCGTACTTCCTGTAGCAATCGGTTTATATCTGCCACTGGAATTAAGCGCAACAATTATGATTGGTGGTGTTATCCGCTGGTTCGTTGACAAGAAGAAGGCTGATAGGGAAGAAAATAAAGATGCAAACAGTGGAATCTTATTCTGCTCTGGTATGATTGCCGGTGAGGGTCTTGTAGGTATCCTTCTTGCAATTCTCGCAGTTGTCAACGTAGCCGGTAAGATTGATTTATCAGGCAGCTTTACAACCGGAATTATTGGCGGCGTTGTATTAATGGTTGTTATGATTCTGTGCATCCTGAAGTTCTCACTTTGGAGTAAGAATGGCAAAGAAAACAAGTAAAAAAGATTTAAGAAATTATCTGGATTTTATACCGGTGCATCATGAGCAGTATTCCTATACGGTGTCAGATAATGGTGCAGTTACGGTTTACGTGGAAAATAAAGGCGTATTTAACAAAATTGCCCAGGTGGTTTTTAAAAAGCCGCGGATTTCCCAGATTCATCTGGATGAAATGGGGAATTTTATCTGGCCGTTAATGGACGGAAAGAATACGGTATACGATATTGCAGAACAGGTGAAAGCGCATTTTGGCGAAAAAGCAGAACCGCTTTACAACCGGCTGGTGCAGTATATGAGAAATCTGGAAAGCTACGGATTTATCCGTTTTAAAGAGTAATAGAAAGCGGCAGGCACATGGAATAGGGTGCCTGTCTTTTTTTATAAACGTCAATAAAAATCAACATGAATCTAAAATATCTGATATTTTAAAAAATTCCAACACCTAATATAATAAAACTATCAAAAATGTTTCTGCTGTTTTAAAGGAAAACAGCAGGGGAATGGAGGGTTTTATGAAAAAAAGAAGAATGACAGCCGCATTTTTAGCAGCGGCACTTGGGGTAACAGCATTGACAGGCTGTGGAGGCACAGGCGGCAGTACCGATACGGGGAAAAGCACAGAGGCTGAAAAAATCAGTACAACGATTACCGTATGGGGCTGCGCAGAAGATCAGGCAGACGAGAATGGCAAATGGCTTCAGACGATGTGTGAAAAATTCAACACAGAACATCCGGAATGGGATCTTACATTTGAATACGGTGTCTGCTCCGAACAGGATGCCGGAAAGACCGTTCCGCAGGATCCGAGTAATTCAGCCGACGTATATTTCTTTGCAAATGACCAGTTACAGACATTAATTGATGCGAAGGCAATAGCAAAGCTTGGCGGTGAAACGGCAGATTACGTAAAGAGTACAAACTCACAGGCAATTGTAGATTCCGTTACGGTAGACGGAGCAGTTTACGGTGTACCATTTACAACCAACACCTGGTTTATGTATTACGATAAGAGCAAATTTACAGACAGCGACGTGAAGAGTCTGGATACAATGCTTGCAAAGGACAAGGTTGCATTTAATATCACAGAAGGCTGGTATATGTCATCATTCTTCCTTGCAAATGACTGTGTATATTTTGGTAAAGACGGAAAAGATAATGCAGCAGGAATTGATATTTCAGGTGATAAGGGTACAAATGCAACGAAAGCAATGGTATCTATGGTCAGCAATCCGAATTTTGTAAACGATGCAGGCGGTGTCGGAATCGCAGGTCTGCGTGACGGCAGTGTTGCAGCTTATTTTTCAGGTTCATGGGATTATAAGAATGTAAAAGAAATTCTGGGTGATAATTTTGGTGCCGTACAGCTTCCGAAAGTCAAGATTGGCGGTACGGATAAGCAGTTAAAGGCATTTGCAGGTTCTAAAGCAGTTGCCGTGAATCCAAACTGTAAATACCAGCAGATTGCCGTTGCACTTGCAAAGTATTTAGGTGGTAAGGAAGCACAGCAGTCCCATTATGATTTACGTAGTGTAATTCCTTGCAACACAGAACTGCTGGCAGTAGAGCCGGTTAAATCCGATGTGCTTGTAACTGCACAGAATAATACCTTTAACAATACTGCTGTTATCCAGCCGACGGTAACTGGTATGAATGATTACTGGACACCGGCACAGAATTTCAGTAAATCCATTGTTAACGGAGAAATTACACTGGATAATGCTGCAGAAAAGACAGAAGAGTTTTACAAACTGATTAATACATCAATTGTAAAATAGAAATAAAACGCACACAGCGTTTGGAGGTTGCGTATGGAATTGGTTAATGCGTTCAAAAAGGGAGATTGGCTCACAAGAAGTTCAGCAATTGTGATGGGACTTGGCAATATCCTCAGAAAACAATTTATCAAAGGAATCTTATTCCTTTTCACAGAAGCAGCTTTCCTATTCTTTATGGCAGCCTATGGCTGGCAGTGCCTTCTGGCACTGCCGGGCCTTGGTGAAAAAGAACAGGGAGAAGTGTGGAATGAAACACTGGGCGTCTATGAATATGTTCAGGGAGATAACTCCCTGTTAATTTTACTTTATGGCATTGCAGTTTTATTTATTTGTGCCGCATTTATCTGTGTGTGGGCAGGTGCAGTAAAAAGTGCGTATCAGGCACAGGTCTGTATTGAAAAAAATAAGCCGGTGACAACATTTGCAGAGGACATTAAGTCCCTGTTTGATAAAAATCTGCACAAACTGCTTCTGACACTGCCGGTTGGCGGCATTTTGATTTTTACGATTCTGCCGCTGATATTTATGATAGCCATGGCGTTTACAAATTACAGCAAAGTAAACAGCCATCTTGTTCTGTTTGACTGGGTGGGGCTGGAAAATTTCCGGCAGATGTTTGATGTGAGCGGAACGTTCGGAAAAACATTCTGGTCTGTGCTTGGCTGGACAATTGTCTGGGCGGTATTTGCAACAGGTTTAAACTACATCTTAGGCATGCTGCTGGCGCTGCTTATTAATAGGAAGGGAACAAAAATCAAAGGCTTTTGGCGGCTGATTTTTATTTTGTCGATTGCCATTCCACAGTTCGTGTCCCTGCTTGTTATGCGCAGTATGCTTAGTCAGGATGGCATTATCAATGTAATGTTAAAAAATGCGGGCTGGATTCAGAAGTCCCTGCCGTTTTTCTCTAACGTCGCATGGGCGAGAATAACGGTAATCGTTGTTAATCTGTGGATTGGTATTCCATATACGATGATGCAGGTTACGGGAATTTTACAGAATATCCCACTGGAGCTTTACGAAGCGGCAGAAGTGGATGGTGCCGGTCCGGTAATCCGTTTCTTTAAAATTACATTGCCGTATATGCTGTTTGTGACAACACCATATCTGATTACGACATTCACGGCAAATATCAATAATTTCAACATTGTTTATCTTTTAACAAAGGGCGACCCGGTGCTGTCAGGCAATACCGCGGGCAAAACAGACCTTTTGGTTACATGGCTGTATAAGATGACGGTGGATTACCAGTATTACAATCTGGGTGCCGTTATCGGAATTATGACCTTTGTATTTTTGGCAATCGGTTCGCTGCTTGTATACAGACGGACGAAATCCTATAAAGACGAGGAGGGATTTCAATGAAACGAAAAAAGAAAATCAACAATATACTGGTGCATCTGTTTTTAAGCGTGCTTGCAATTATCTGGGTCAGTCCGCTGTTCTGGATTATCCTTACAAGCTTCCGCGCACAGAAAGGCGCTTATACCTCGTCCTTTTTTCCGAAAAAATATACATTTAACAATTATATCAAATTATTTACGGATACCGGAATTTTAAATTTTCCGAGAATGTTTGGCAATACGCTGTTTATTGCAATCTGTTCCTGCATTATTTCAACATTTTTTGTATTGTCCGTGGCATATTGTATGTCGCGCCTGCGCTTTCGTTTAAGAAAGCCGATGATGAATATTGCAATGATACTCGGACTGTTTCCGGGATTTATGGCGATGATTGCGGTTTACTATATTTTAAAAGCAGTTGGACTTTCAGAAGGCTCCATGATTCGTGTGGCACTGATACTGGTTTACTCCGGTTCGTCCGGAATCCAGTTTTATATTGCAAAAGGATTTTTTGACACAATTCCAAAAACGATTGATGAAGCGGCTATGTTGGATGGTGCTACCAAATGGCAGGTGTTTACAAAAATCACTATACCGCTGAGTAAGCCAATTATAGTATACACGGTGCTGACGACCTTTATCGCACCATGGGTGGATTTCATCTTTGCAAGAGTAATATGCCGTGCCAATGCCGATTATTATACGGTGGCAATTGGTCTGTGGCAGATGCTTGAAAAGGAATATGTAGACAGCTGGTACACTTGTTTTGCTGCAGGAGCAGTCTGCATCTCAATTCCGATTGCAGTGCTGTTCATTTTCATGCAGAAGTGTTATAATGAGAGCATGTCGGGAGCGGTCAAAGGGTAGTGTCAGGGCTTTTTGCAGAGAACGCCTCAACGTGTTACTTGACTTCGGCTTATCTCTGCAAAAAGCCTGTGACGGTTGCGGCGTGGGTGTCTCACAAAGAACGCCTCACCGCTGTCGCTTAACTTCGGCTTATCTTTGTGAAATAGCCTGTGTAGACGGAAGGTTTGGCGGCTGATTTCTGTGAAATGCCTGCGAGAGAGTGACGTGACAGGGCTTTTTGCAGAGGATGACTCGGTTTTGGAGTGTGTGGAATGATAAAAGGATTTAAAAAATTTTGTTTGTGTCTGCTGGCGGCGGGAGCTGCGGGCGGGATTTTAGCCGGGTGTAACAGCCCGGCTAATCGTGTTTTGTCCTCGCGGCAGGAATATGCAGAGCAGATGCAGGCTGCGGTATCGTCGCCGTTTGGCGCGTATCCCGAAACGGTTGTGTATACACTGGGAAAGATGATAAGCACGAATAATTCCAATATGCCGGCGGGGGATACGTATGAAGACAATGCGTATACGCGGTATATTAAGGAAGTGATTAATGTCCAGAACAGGGATGTTTTTGAAGAAGCCGATAAGCAGTATGATACCAACGTGAGCATGGCGATTGCAATGAATGAACTGCCGGATATTATGCTTGTGAGCAATTATGAGGACTTGGAAACGCTTATCGAAAATGATATGATAGAAGACCTGACGGTAGCGTATCAGAACTGTATCAGTGACAGAATACGTGAAATGTATGCCAGCTACGGCGAAGACCTGATAGACAGCGTGACATTTGACGGTAAAATTATGGCATTGCCCGAAACGAATATTACGGACGGACCGAACCTTGTGTGGCTGCGGAAAGACTGGATGGATACGCTGGGACTTTCGGCACCGCAGACCATAGAAGATGTGGTTGAAATTGTACGTCAGTTTATAGATAATCAAATGGGTGGGGAAGAAACCGTGGGACTGGTCTGTGATACACAGATTGCAGGCGAGTGCGGCTACAGCAGTGAATATCTGCTCGATTTGATTTTTGCTTCCTATGGGGCATACCCAAAGCAGTGGATTACAGGTGATGACGGCGAGGTGGTATACGGTTCGGTGACAGACGAAGCCAAAGCAGCGCTTTCATATGTGCATACACTTTATAATGAAGGAATCCTTGAAAAAAATTTTTTGATACATACAACATCGAATCTGATTGAAATGATAGAACAGGGAAAATGCGGCTCGTTTTTCGGACCGTGGTGGGCGGCAAATAATCCGCTGGCATCTGCGGTCAGTGCTGTAGCGCAGTCTGAAAAGCCGGACTGGCAGCCGTATCTGATAGCGACGGATGCGCAGGGCAATACCTCGTATCACAGCCAGAATCCGGCATATAAATATGTGGTTGTAAGGAAGGGTTACGAACACCCTGAAATTGCCGCGAAGATGATCAGTGTAATGTTTGACAAAATCCGCTATGAGTGTGATTCGTCCGAAGAATTTGAAAAATATTATCAGTTAAATGTAGAACCCACGGCAAGACCGCTGGCAATCAATGTGGATTATAACAATGCGCTGGAGCTGTGCTATGAGGATATTGCGGCAGTTTTTTCCGGCGAAAAGCAGGAAGACGATTTAAAGCTGCTTGAAAAGTCTTATTATACTGCGTGTAAAAATTATATGGAAAATAAAGAATCTGCAGGGACCGATGCGTGGGCGGCGTATATGACACGGATTAAAGCGTGTGAGGCAATCCGGGAAGGCTCGGTGATTACAGTACCGTCCTTGTATTTTAAAACCACTAAAACCATGAAGTCGGAGTGGTGGAAATTAAAGGAAAATGAAAAAGAAGCCTATTTAAAAATCATCTGCGGCGAAGAACCGCCGGAATATTTTGATATCTTTGTGCGGTCATGGCAGGAAAATGGCGGCGCACAGATTACAGACGAAGTAAAAGCCGCCCTTGCGGCAGAATGAGGAAGATTTTGGAAAAACTAGAAGTATTAAAGAAGGTATTTGGTTACGACAGTTTCAGGGAAGGCCAGGAAAAAATTATTGATGCGATTCTGCGGGGGCAGGACGTATTGGGCATTATGCCGACCGGCGCGGGAAAATCGATCTGCTATCAGGTTCCGGCGCTGATGTTTCCGGGAATTACGGTAGTGGTATCGCCGCTTATTTCCCTGATGATTGACCAGGTGAAAGCATTAAACGATGCCGGAATCCATGCGGCATATATAAACAGCGCCCTGACGGAAACACAGATTACAAAGGCACTCTACAATGCAATGTGCGGGCGGTATAAAATTGTATATGTTGCACCGGAACGCCTTGAAACCGACCGCTTCCTGGAATTTGTCATGAATGCCGACATTTCCATGATTACAGTCGATGAAGCGCACTGTATTTCCCAGTGGGGACAGGATTTCAGACCGAGCTATCTAAAAATTGTCAATCTGATAAAGCGATTTCCGAAACGTCCCGTTGTCAGCGCATTTACGGCAACGGCAACGCAGACGGTTAAAGAAGATATCCAGTGTATTTTAGGACTGCAGAATCCGGAAGTATTAATCACCGGATTTGACAGGAAAAATCTGTATTTTGAAGTGCGCAAAACAAAGCAGAAGGATGCCGAAATTCTGGATTATCTGGAAAAACACAAGGGCGAGAGCGGTATTATCTATTGTTCTACAAGAAAAAATGTGGACAATGTATATCTGATGCTGCGTAAAAACCGCATTGCTGCGGCGCGCTATCATGCGGGTCTGGACAATGACACCCGCAAAGAAAGCCAGGAGGATTTTATCTACGACAGGGCGCAGGTGATTGTGGCGACCAACGCATTTGGCATGGGCATTGACAAATCCAACGTGCGTTTTGTCCTGCATTACAATATGCCCGCGTGTATTGAGAATTATTATCAGGAGGCGGGGCGTGCCGGACGTGACGGTGAGCCTGCCGAGTGCATTTTGTTTTATTCGCCGCAGGATGTGGTTATTCATGAATTTCTGATTGAACAGAAAGGGCAGAATACTGAATTTACGCAGGACGATTTAGATGTTATCAGAGAAAATGATATCCGTCGTTTAAATAAAATGCGTTTTTACTGTGCAACTAAAGAATGTCTGCGGGAATATATGCTCAATTACTTCGGGGAGTATACAAACCGCAGGGAATGTGGCAACTGCGGCAACTGCAATGCTTCCTTTGAAGAAAAAGACGTTACGGTGCTTTGCAGGGATATGATCGCCTGTATCCGGGAGAGCGGACAGCGGTATGGAATGGGAGTGATTATGGGCATTTTAAGAGGTTCAAATACCGCAAAGTTAAAAAGCTACGGTGTCAGCCGCTATGAAACCTTCGGAATCCAGAGCAAAACAAGCGAAGCGCAGCTAAAGGCGGTTGCAGAAGAACTGCTTTTAAAAGGGTACTTGACAGAAACGCCGGACATCTATAGAATAATCAAGCTGGATAAAACATGCGAAGAACTTTTAGATGAGGGCGCTTCTTTTTCAATCCGCTGGTCAGAACGGACGGAAAAAATGGCAGAGGCAAAGGTCAAAACGGCAAAAAGCCGTGCAACCGATGCGCTTTCGCCAAAGCAGCTTGCGCTTTTTGGTGTGTTAAAGCAGCTGCGTCTGACACTTGCAAGAGAAGAAAATTTACCGCCGTACATTATCTTTTCGGATAAGACACTGATTGACATGTGTCATAAAATGCCGCATACACAGCAGGAGATGCTTGATGTCAACGGTGTCGGTGAAAATAAATTTGCACGGTATGGAGAAGCATTTATCCGGTGTATTACGCAGAACAGTTGATTGTTTTGTAAGAATTTTTTACGGAGGTTTCTCATGACAAAGAATATGACAGAGGGTTCACCGATGAAGCTGATTCTGGGATTTTCCATACCTATGCTGTTTGGTATGCTGTTCCAGCAGTTTTATAATCTGGTGGATACCATGATTGTAGGAAAAACGCTGGGCGTTGATGCGCTGGCCGGTGTCGGTGCAACAAGCAGTATCAACTTTATGATTATTGGATTCTGTATGGGCGTGTGCGGTGGATTTGCGATTCCCGTGGCACAGCAGTTTGGTGCGCAGAAATATGAACAGCTCAGGCGCTATGTATACAACGGCTATTTGTTAAGCATTGTATTTTCTATTGTGCTGACGGCGCTTTCCGTCTTTTTCTGCCGGAATATTCTGACGGTAATGCGCACGCCGGAGAGCATTTATGAATATGCGTATGCGTACATTGTCATTATTTTTGCCGGGATTCCGACCGTATTCTTATATAATATTGTATCGAGCATTATCCGTGCACTGGGGGACAGCAAGACACCGGTCATCTTTCTGGTGTTTTCGGCAGTGTTAAATATTATTCTGGATTTTGTATTGATTCAGGGACTTAAAATCGGTGTCGCGGGAGCAGCTGTGGCAACCGATATTTCACAGCTTGTATCGGGTGTTGCCTGTCTGATTTATATGAATAAACGCTACGAGGTTTTAAAGCTTTCGGCAAAGGACCGCAGGGCGGGAAAACGGTATATGATCAATCTCTGCATGAACGGGATTCCAATGGGGCTTCAGTATTCAATTACGGCAATCGGCAGTGTTATTTTGCAGACCGCCGTCAATACGCTCGGTGCAACGTATGTAGCAGCGATGACCGCCGGCAGTAAGATTTTTACATTTACGTGCTGTCCGTTTGATGCGCTCGGTTCCACTATGGCAACCTACGGCGGGCAGAATGTCGGTGCGGGCAAATTAAAGCGCCTTGGAAAAGGAATCCGTGCAGCAGGCATTATCGGTGCGGTTTACAGCGTGGGTGCGCTGATACTGCTGTATTTCTTTGCCGATTACATCGCCCTGCTGTTTGTCGATGCAAATGAAGTGGAAATCATTCATCTGACATATCAGTTTATTTTATATAGTGCGCTGTTTTATATTCCACTGACCTTTGTCAATGTTGTGCGTTTCTGCATACAGGGTATGGGCTTTTCGGTATTTGCGATTCTTGCAGGCGTATTTGAAATGGCGGCAAGAACCTTTGCGGCAGTCCTGCTTGTGCCGAAAACGGGCTACACCGGTGCATGTCTTGCCAATCCGTGTGCATGGATAGCCGCCGACATCTTTCTGATACCGGCATTTATTTACTGCTGTAAGCGGCTGGAAAAAAGCACGCGCAAAGGTAGAACGGCGATGAGCGTGTAAAAAGGATCTTCCTTACTGGGTAAAACCAGCAGGGAAGATATTTTTTGCCTTTTTACATACATTTCAAAAAAATTTACGGATATTTTACTGTAATAAGGTAGTAGATTTTACAAAGTCTGGGATAAAATAAGTGATATAAAGAGCGAAAACAAACAATGGCAGATGAGAAATCGCCTGCGCGAGTTTCTCATCGCCACCTCGCAACAAGGTCGCTCGGAATGGAGGAAAGTATAAACAAGCCATAAACGTAAGCTTGTTCATACAGCAATTTGTGTTGCAGGCAGCACAAATTGCTTTTATCGCAGAACTGAATAAATTCAGTCCGCGGTTCCTTCGGCATTGAAATGCCTGCGGAATGGAGGAAATATGCCATCAACATATGCGCATTACAGAATGGGGCAGGAGGTTTATCATAATCTCACAGGAAAGCCCAAACAAATTATAGAAAAGTACAAGGAATTATATGATATCGGACTGCATGGACCGGATATTTTGTTTTATTACAAACCGCTCTTTGCAAATCCGGTCAATCAGGTCGGATATGCGATGCACGACCGTCCGGGCATTGAATTTTTCAGGCAGGCATCCTTGGTGATGCAGAAAGCGGAAAATAAGGAAGCGTGTGAAGCGTATATTTACGGCTTCTGCTGTCATTTTGCACTGGACGTCAGCTGTCACGGCTACATTGATGAAAAAATTGCGGAAAGCGGGGTCAGCCATACGGAAATCGAAGTGGAATTCGACCGTAAATTAATGCTGACGGACGGGTTTAATCCGCTGACACACAATCTGACGGGGCATATTCATCCTACTTTGAAAAATGCCGAGGTTATCAGTCCGTTTTATAAAAATGTAACGCCACAGCAGGCAGAGCAGGCATTACAGGGCATGATTACCAATAATAAACTTTTAATAGCTCCATCCTATTTTAAGCGTTTTTTGATTTACGGTCTGTTAAAGGCAACGGGAAATTATAAGGAAATGCACGGTCTGTTAGTCAATTACAGCGAAAATCCGCAATGCACGGACAGCACCCAGATGCTGATGCAGCTCTACCGCGATGCCGAAAAGCTGGCGGAGCGGTTAATTGATGAGTATGAGGACAGCGCATCGGGAAAAATTCCGTTCGATAAGCGGTATGGTCTGACCTTTGGCGGAAAAGAAAAAGATGAACCGCTGGAAATGTGCGGGTAAACAAACGGCAGAACGTATATCACTTAGAAATGGAGCAGAAAATGGGAAAGAAATTAACAAAAAATGAAAGAAACTGGATTTTGTATGACGTGGGAAACTCAGCATTTACACTGCTGATTGCGACAATTTTACCGATTTATTTTAATTATCTGGCGGGCAATGCCGGGATTTCATCGGTGGACTATCTGGCATATTGGGGATATGCGGCATCGGTTGGCACGATTCTTGTAGCACTTGCAGGTCCTGTGCTCGGAACCATGGCGGATACCAAAGGGTTTAAAAAGTCGATTTTTACGGCGGCGATTTTAACCGGTGTGATTGGCTGCGCATTGCTTGGTTTGGCAAAGGGCTGGATGTTGTTTCTGGTTATTTACATTATTGCAAAAGTCGGATTTTCAAGCAGCCTGATTTTTTATGATTCCATGCTTGGTGATGTGACAGACGAAGACCGCATGGACTATGTTTCTTCGGCAGGGTACGCGTGGGGATATATCGGAAGCTGTGTGCCGTTTATTGTCTGTCTGGTGCTTGTGCTTGGCAGCGGAAAAATCGGAATCAGCATGGAAATGGCAATGGGAGCCGCTTTTTTAATCATTGCCGTCTGGTGGCTTGTGATGTCGCTTCCACTGTTAAAAGGCTATGAACAGAAATTTTATGTAAAAAAGCAAAAGCACGCAGTAAAAGAAAGCTTCTGCCGTCTGGGACAGACCTTTGGCAATATCCGCAAAGAAAAACATATTTTTATGTTTCTGCTGGCATTTTTCTTTTACATAGACGGAGTCTATACGATTATCGACATGGCAACGGCATATGGCTCTGCACTGGGACTGGACAGCACAGGACTTTTGCTGGCACTGCTTGTAACGCAGCTGGTTGCATTTCCGTGTGCGATACTTTTCGGAAAATTATCCGGTAAAATGGAAACCAGCCGCCTGATTACCGTGTGTATCTTTGCTTATCTTGGAATTGCAATCTTTGCCGTATTTTTAAAGAGCCAGATTCAGTTCTGGATACTTGCGGTACTGGTTGGAATGTTTCAGGGTGGAATTCAGGCATTGTCCCGTTCATATTTTACAAAAATCATTCCTGCCGAAAAGTCCGGAGAGTATTTCGGACTGATGGACATCTGCGGAAAAGGCGCATCATTTATGGGAACAACGATTGTAAGCCTTGTATCGCAGATAACCGGAAACATCAATGCCGGTGTAGGCATGATTGCGGTTTTATTTGTAGCAGGCATTATTTTGTTCCGTAAATCAGTGTCACTTTGCAATACAAAGTCCCATGTACAGGAAACGCCTCACCGTTCCCACTTGACTTCGGCTTATTCCTGTACATGGGACGGAGAGGGTGTGGCAGCTCCGGGGAGTGAACAGGAAGTGGTATAGAAATTAAAAGATGAAACTTTGCAAGAAATGTAGTGCAGAGTTTCATCTTTTTGTATTTTAAGGGGTAAAGCGATGCACAATATATAGAATGAAATTTATAAAAAAGTTGGAAAAGTTGCATTTTTTATTCAAAAAAGGTTGGAAAAGTTGCAAAAACAGGGCTATTTTGGGTTGGAAAAGTTGCAAAAATCCTCTTGACATTTCAAAAACTTGAATCTACAATTATTGCACATACAACAGTTGGAGGTGCAATAAATGTTAAAGAGAATCTTTTCTTATATGAAACAGTATAAGAAATATGCCTTTCTGGCATTGTTTTGCATCGCGGTGGAAGCGGTGCTGGAGTTAATGGTTCCGATGATTATGGCGGATTTGATTGACACCGGTGTTGCGACAGGCGATGAAAAATACATCTATCAAAAAGGATTTCAAATGGTACTCTGTGCTGCTGCGGCACTGGTGCTTGGCATCGGAAGCGCCCGTTTTGCGGCGCTTGCCGGTCAGGGACTGGGCGCAAACCTGCGTGAAGCCGAATACGAAAAATTGCAGTCGTATTCATTTGCCAATATCGACCATTTCAGGGTATCGTCGATTGTGACACGTTTAACAAGCGATGTCACGAATATTCAGAATGCCGTTTCAACCGGTATGCGCCCGTTTGGCAGAAGTCCGGTCATGCTGATTTTTGCAACGGGCGTGGCATTTTCCATTAATTCAACACTGGCGCTCGTATTTTTCGTGGCCCTGCCGGTACTTGCCGTGTTACTCATTTGCATTATTGTAAATGTACGTCCGCTCTATTCCAAAATGCAGTTTGCGATAGACCGCATGAACCGCACGATTCAGGAAAATCTGACAGCAGTCCGTGTAGTCAAAGCCTATGTGCGGGGCGATTATGAAATCGCAAAATTTGAAGAAGCAAATCTTAATCTGAAAAAAGAATCCGAAAAAGCATTTGGCATTGCCGTGTTAAATATGCCTGCCATGCAGTTTGTTATGTACGCAACAATACTGTCCCTGCTGTTATTCGGCGGTTATCTGATTCATGAGGGCAGGCTTGGTATCGGTGAACTGACCGGATTTTTAAGCTACGTCCTGCTCATTTTAAATTCGCTGATGATGATGTCCAATGTATTTTTAATGATGACACGTTCTCTGGCATCCGGCGCGCGTATCCTTGAGGTCATCGATGAAAAAATAGATTTGACCGATGAAAATGCAAAGGACATCAGCGTAGAGCGCGGCGAAATCGAATTTGACCATGTGTGGTTTAAATATAAGGAAGAAGCAAAAGAATATGTGCTTTCCGATGTATCATTTCATATTAAAGCCGGTCAGACAGTAGGAATTATCGGTCAGACCGGTGCGGCAAAAACCACGCTTGTCCAGCTGATTCCGCGTCTTTATGATACCGTGCGGGGAACGGTAAAGGTGGACGGCGTTGATGTGAAAAATTATCCGATGCAGCATTTAAGAGATGCGATTGCTATGGTACTTCAGAAAAATACACTGTTTTCGGGAACAATGCTTGATAACTTAAAATGGGGCGATGAAAACGCTTCGATGGCGGAAATTGAAGAAGCCTGCCGGATTGCCTGTGTCGATGAATTTATTGACCGCCTGCAGGACGGCTATCAGACCGAAATGGGACAGGGTGGTGTCAATGTGTCCGGCGGTCAGAAACAGCGCCTCTGCATTGCAAGAGCCATTTTAAAGAAGCCGAAGGTACTGATTTTAGACGATTCAACCAGCGCGGTTGATACGGCGACAGAAAGCAGAATCCGCGAAGGACTTGCAGAGAAACTGCCTGATATGACAAAAATTATTATTGCACAGCGCATATCTTCCGTGCGCCATGCGGATCAGATTATTATTTTGGACGGCGGAAGGGTAAGCGGTATCGGTACACATGAAAGCCTGCTTGCTTCCAACCGCATTTATCAGGAAATTTACGAATCCCAGAAGGAAGGAGCGGATTTATAATGGCAAAATATGTAGGATATAAAAGACCGAAAGACACGAAAAAGACAATCCGGCATCTGCTGGTATATTTAGGCATGCACAAATGGTCCTTTTTGCTGGTTGCCCTGCTGGTACTTATCAGTGCCGGAGCCAATATTACGGGAACATATCTTTTAAAGCCGGTCATTAACTGTTTTATCGTTCCGGGAGATTTAAACGGACTGGTGCGTGCCGTTGCGGCAATGGGCGTGATGTATCTGTGCGGCGCACTGGCAACGCTCGGATATAACCGCTTAATGGTGAAGACCTCGCAGAAAGTCATCCGTGAAATCCGAAGCGATTTATTTGCACACGTACAAAAACTGCCCCTGCGGTATTTTGATGCGCATACACACGGCGAATTAATGAGCCGTTTTACCAACGATGTCGATGCCGTACAGGAAGCGATGAACAACAGCTTTGCAATGATTATCCAGAGTTTCATGATGCTTTTCGGTACGGTGATAATGATGATGGTACTCAGTATCCGGCTGTCGCTGATTGTTGTGGTGTTTTTAATTGTTATGTTTGTGGTTATCCGCTTAAACGGAAAGCACAGCAAAAAATATTTTAACCGGCAGCAGGAGGAACTCGGCAAAATTAACGGATTTGTACAGGAAATGGCAGAGGGACAGAAGGTCGAAAAGGTCTTCAATCACGAAGCAAAAGACTATGCGCGTTTTTGTGAACTCAGTGAAAATTTCAGAAAGCAGTCCACCAATGCTCTGTCCTTTGCCGGTATGATGATACCAACCATTGTCAGTCTTTCCTATCTGAATTATGCGGTGTCTGCCTGCGCGGGCGGCCTGCTTGCAATCCGGGGACTGATGGATTTGGGAAGTCTTTCGGCATATCTGGTATATGTGCGCCAGAGTGCAATGCCGTTAAATCAGTTTACCCAGCAGGTCAATTTCCTGTTGTCTGCGCTTTCCGGTGCGGAACGCATTTTTGACATGATGGACGAACAGCCGGAAGTGGACGAAGGTAACGTGCATTTATGTCACGTTGTAAAAAATGCGGACGGCACACTGACAGAATGTGAACAAAGCACACCGGATTACGCATGGAAAGTGCCGGAAAACGGCGGCTTCCGCTATGTTGAATTAAAAGGTGATGTGCGTTTTCAAAATGTAGTCTTTGGGTACACCGATAAAAAGCGCGTATTAAACGGCATTTCTCTTTTTGCAAAACCGGGACAGAAAATCGCATTTGTCGGTTCAACCGGTGCGGGAAAAACAACGATTGTCAACCTGATTAACCGTTTTTATGAAATCCAGTCGGGAACGATTACCTATGACGGTATCGACATTCAGCAGATTGCAAAAGACGATTTGCGCCGCTCACTGGCAATGGTTATTCAGGATACGCATTTATTTACGGGAACGATTGCGGACAATATCCGGTACGGCAAGTTAGATGCGACTGACGAGGAAGTTTATGAGGCAGCACGCATTGCCAATGCGGACTCCTTTATCCGCAGACTGCCGGACGGTTATGATACAATGCTGTATGCAGACGGCAGTAATCTTTCGCAGGGGCAGCGCCAGTTACTTGCGATTGCGAGAGCGGCAGTTGCCAAACCGCCGGTGCTTATTTTAGACGAAGCGACCAGTTCTGTAGATACCCGCACCGAGCGGCTAATTGAAAAGGGCATGGATGCGATTATGGAAGGCAGAACGGTATTTGTCATTGCACACCGCCTGTCAACCGTGCGAAACTCCAAAGCAATCATGGTATTGGAAAAGGGCGAAATCATAGAGCGCGGCAGTCATGAGGAATTGTTAGAACAGCGGGGCAGATACTATAGGCTGTATACGGGACAGTTTGAACTGGAATAAAGTATGAGCAATCCATATGCGAGAGATTGCTCATACGGCAATTTGCTTTCAGGTAAAGCAAATTGCCATTATCGTAGATTGACAGTAAACTCGTCCATACAGATATTTGCGCCGCAGGTGTCGCAAATATTATTTATCGCAGAACTGAATAAATTCAGTTCGCGTTCTTTCGGCATAAATGCCTACAGAAAAGAGGAAAGTATGAAAAAAGAACAGATTCGGAATGAATTATTTAAGATAGAAGTGCTGCGGCAGAGATTAATGCGGCCGCAGTTTATCGCATTGGGGCTTACAGTAGGGCAGGGACAGCCGCGCATTTTAAAAGAACTGCTTTTTGAAGGCAGTATGACACAGAAAAAACTTGCGGATGCCTGCCTTTTAGATGTAACCACGATGTCAAGGACACTTGACCGAATGGAGCAGGCAGGACTGCTTGTACGGGAAAGTAATCCCGACTGCCGCCGTTCATGGCTGATTGCCCTGACGGAAAAGGGAATGGATATTGCCAAAAAGGTACAGCAGATATTTGAAGAAACGGATAAAATTTATTGCAGTAATCTTTCAGAGAAAGAAGCGGAGCAGCTTTTCGTATTGCTTCAAAAAGTAGAGGACAATATTTCACAAAACTGTAAATAAGAACTTCTTTTGTGGCTGTCCTCATTTTTGTGGCTGGCAGGCTTTAAGAAGCAGGCATATATTCCCCGTTGTCCGAATAGGATATACAAACAAACTTTAGGATATTGCATGAAAGGATATATCGAAGAACGGGCAGTAAAGACGGCGGAATATATTATCGAAACCAAAGCAACCGTGCGCCAGACCGCGCGTAAATTCGGTGTCAGCAAAAGCACCGTACATAAAGATGTGACGGCGCGTCTGACACGAATCAATCCGGCGCTTGCAAATGAAGCGCGCAAGGTGCTTGATGTCAACAAAAAAGAGCGCCATATCCGCGGCGGATTGGCAACGCGCGAAAAATACCTGCACGAACAGTAACAGCATATAAAATGAGCCGGTACCGTCTGATGCATCAGACGGTACCGGCCTGTTTTGTTTGGGGAGAAAAGTTACTGTAATACTGCAACAATCTCTAAATTGCGTTCTTTTGATAAATCTACAAATTCATTGCCTTCACACTTTACAATCGGGCGTGACAGGGCATGTTCGTTAATTAAAACGACTTCGCCGGTGCGGCCATCAGAAAGTTTGACATTATTTCCGATATAAGAAGTGGCGACATTCTTTAAGAACGGAAGGCTGAACTTCGGGTCAAATTTTGTAAAAGCATCCTGTTCCATATCCCGTACAACGTGGAATGGACAGAGGGCTTTTCTGTATATGCGGGAAGAGGTCATTGCATCGTAGATATCTGCAATTGTAATAATCTTTGCAAAATCAGGAATGTCTTCTGACTTTAAACCCATTGGATATCCGGAGCCGTCGCATTTTTCATGGTGTAGTAAAATGGCAGATTTAACACGCTCATCAATATCGGCATCCTTTACAATCTGATAGCCTAAGTTGACATGCTCTTTAATAATGGCATATTCGTTAGCGGTCAGCCGGTCCGGTTTGCTTAAAATTTCATTTGGAACTAAAAGCTTTCCGATATCGTGTAAAATACCGCATAAAGTCAGCACCTTTACATCTTCCTCAGAATAGCCGAGCCATTTTCCAAGAATGGAGGCAATAATGGCAACATTAATGCAGTGGACATATGTTAAATCGTCCATATCACGCATACAGTGGAGCATATCGAAAATCTGGAGAGTATTCGTATATTCTGCAAGAATTTTTTCGGTATTCTTTAACAGCGCAGTCGTATCAATTGTTTCGTGGTTAATGACAATGTCATTTAATTCTGTCTTCAAATCATTAATACCATCAATAAAAGTTTCGTTAAAATGTTCGAAATTCTGGCTCTGCTTAATTTTTTCATAGTAAGTCATCTGTTCCAGAACTTCCGGCTGCTCAGGCTGTGCGGCAGCTTCCTCATATACATTAATTTTTAAGACATTGTACTCAGAGATTTTTGCAATCATATCTAAAGTCAAAACGGTATCTTTTGCAGCAATAAGATGACCGGTGGAAGTCATGATATCCTGTGATAAAACCATGCCTTCAGCGGCATCAAAAATAAAAATATTTTTCTCCTGTGTATTGTCGCTCATCCTTGAAATCTCCTTTGCAAAAGTATAAATGTTCCGGTAGCTTCATTATATGGTTGAGGGGATAAAAAGTCAATAAAAAGTACTTGACCAATGCCCATAGATTGTGTAATATACATACGTATGAATGATTAACTGAATAATTTAAGATGTCCCTTATTTAGAGCGGTGGAGATACATAGGATCGATGAAGCCCGGCAACCCCATATGGTAAGATATGGAAGGTGCCAACCTGAGCGACTATCCTGCTTTTGCGGCAGGTCGAACAATAAGAGGATTACGGATCTTACATAGATTACGAGTCCTGTCTGAGGGGCTCGTTTTTCAGTTTCAGGAGAAGTACCAGAAGCAGCGTTTAACAGTTTACAGGGACATAAAAAGCCCGAGGAAAGAAAGGAAGAAAGAATTCATGGAGAAAAGATTATTTACTTCAGAATCAGTAACAGAAGGACATCCGGACAAAATCTGCGATCAGGTTTCTGATGCAGTACTGGATGCATTATATGCACAGGACCCATATTCAAGAGTTGCCTGTGAAACATTAACCAATACAGGATTTGTGATGGTTATGGGTGAAATTACAACAAAGGCCAATGTAGATATTACACAGATCGTAAGAGATACCGTAGTAGAAATCGGCTATGACAGCTCTGAAAAAGGCTTCGATGGTAATACCTGTGCCGTTATGGTGGCACTTGACAAGCAGTCACCGGATATTGCAATGGGTGTTGACAAGGCACTTGAAGCAAAAGAAGGCATTGATCCGGATGCAGATGACATTGGTGCAGGCGATCAGGGTATGATGTTTGGCTATGCAACCAATGAAACAGAAGAATATATGCCATATTCCGCAGCACTTGCACAGAAGCTTGCAAGACAGCTGACAAAGGTCAGAAAAGACGGTACACTGTCTTATTTAAGACCGGACGGAAAGACACAGGTTACAGTGGAATATGATGAAAACAACAAGCCTGTAAGACTGGATGCCATCGTTGTATCTTCACAGCATGCACCGGAAGTTTCACAGGAACAGATTCATACAGATATCAAGAAGTATGTTATTGATGCCATTGTAGACAACAGTATGGTAGATGATGACACGAAAATTTATATCAATCCGACAGGACGTTTCGTAATCGGCGGACCAAACGGTGACAGCGGTCTGACAGGTCGTAAGATTATCGTTGATACTTACGGTGGTGTTGCAAGACACGGCGGCGGTGCATTTTCAGGTAAGGACTGCACAAAGGTAGACCGTTCCGCAGCATATGCCGCAAGATATGTAGCAAAGAACCTCGTTGCCGCAGGTATTGCAGACAGATGTGAAATCCAGTTATCTTATGCGATCGGTGTTGCACTGCCGACATCTATCCGCGTGGAAACATTCGGAACAGGGAAGTTAAGCGAAGATAAGATTGTAGAAATCATCCGTGAAAACTTCGATTTAAGACCGTCAGGTATTATCAAGATGCTTGATTTAAGAAGACCGATCTACAAGCAGACAGCAAGCTATGGACATTTCGGCCGCAACGACCTGAATCTGCCATGGGAAAAACTTGACCGTGTAGATGCATTAAAAATGTATTTGTAAAATATCCTGAAATCCAGGAATAAACAACGGGAAATTCTGGAAGAATAAAGAAAGCCAGAGGGAAGATATAAGCCGGCTATGGACAAACCATCCATTGTCGGCTTATACTGTTTTTAAATAAAGTGTGTTTTTTAAGAAAAAGTAAGCTGCCGCAGGGCAGGTGTGAAACTGTATTTACGGAGTACGCCTTGCCGTATCCTGTATAAATTTGATAGAAATGCATTTAAAAATGAAGAAATGAGGAATTGTATGATTGAAAATTATAGTATTACAGAGTGGATTGCGTTCTTTTTTATTTACAGCTTTTTAGGGTGGTGCATTGAATCCGCCATTGTATCCTTTAACAAGCGCAAACTGACAAACAGAGGCTTTTTAAAAGGTCCGATGCTGCCACTGTACGGTTCGGGAGCGGTAATCATGCTGTTATCAACACTTTGGGCAAAGGATAATTATGTTTTAGTATACATCTGTGGTACAATCGGTGCAACGGCGCTGGAATATGTCACAGGGGTACTGATGGAAATGATGTTTAACATGCGCTACTGGGATTACAGCAATAAAAAGTTTCAGATTCACGGCTATATCTGTCTGACCTCATCCTTATTCTGGGGCGTGCTGACGGTATTGCTGGTCTGTTTTGTGCATATTCCGGTTGCGGCACTGGTGGCTTCCGTTCCGGCAAATATATTAAGAGTTGGATTATTTTTTATCATTGCGGTGGCATCCGTGGATACGGTTGATGCGTTTAAAAAGGCGCTGGATTTCCAGAAGCTGCTCACGTATGAAACAAGAATTAAAAATGAACTGTCAGAACTGACAGAGCGTTTAAACGATGCAAAAGAAGTATTTACGGATAAGAATAATGAAAGAAGCCGTGAATTTTTCAGTATGCAGGAAGCGCGTGCGGAACGCTTAAGACTGGAACTGGATGCGGCAAAGGAAAAGGTCGGCAAATTCAAAAATTCCATGTTAAACAGCTTCCCGTCCGCAACGTCTAATAAGTTTGGCGAAGCGCTGGACGAATTTAAAGAGTATTTTAATAGGAAAAAATAAAAAAAATTTCATTTAGCTCTTTTAAATTTTCAAAATGTTGTATATAATGGTATTCTACTATGTATGTTTAGACTGCGTTATACTGTCTACATATATATAGAAATGAAGAAAATAAGAAAAACGAACATAGATAGAATGAAGAACATCGGAAAGGGGATTCATATGTTATCAACCGATATCGGAGTAGATTTGGGTACAGCCAGTATTCTGGTTTATATAAAAGGGAAAGGCGTTGTTTTAAAAGAACCGTCAGTAGTAGCATTTGACAGAGATACCAACAAGATTAAGGCAATCGGCGAAGAAGCACGTCTGATGTTAGGAAGAACACCGGGTAATATTGTAGCGGTAAGACCGTTAAGACAGGGTGTTATTTCTGATTACAGAGTAACTGAAAAAATGTTAAAGTACTTCATCCAGAAGGCAATCGGCAAGAGAATGTTAAAGAAGCCAAGAATCAGTGTCTGTGTACCGTCAGGTGTTACAGAAGTAGAAAAGAAGGCGGTAGAAGATGCAACACTTCAGGCTGGTGCAAGAGAAGTAGCAATCATTGAAGAACCGATTGCAGCTGCCATCGGTGCAGGGATTGATATTTCAAGACCTTGCGGTAACATGATTGTTGATATCGGCGGTGGTACAACAGATATCGCGGTTATTTCTTTAGGCGGTACAGTAGTCAGCACCTCCATTAAGATTGCCGGTGATGATTTTGATGAAGCAATCGTCCGATATATGAGAAAGAAACACAATCTTCTGATTGGTGAAAGAACTGCGGAAGATATTAAGATAAAAGTCGGTTCAGCTTATCCGAGAACTGAGATTGCAACAATGAACGTAAGAGGTCGAAACCTTGTAACAGGTCTTCCAAAGACGGTTGAGGTAACGTCAGAAGAAACACAGGAAGCATTAAAAGAAGCAACATCCCAGATTGTTGAAGCCGTACACAGTGTACTGGAAAAGACACCACCGGAATTAGCTTCCGATATTGCAGACAGAGGAATTGTCCTGACAGGCGGCGGAAGCCTTTTACAGGGACTTGAAGAACTGATTGAATCAAAGACAGGAATCCATACAATGACAGCCGAAGACCCGATGACAGCAGTTGCAATCGGAACCGGTAAGTTTATTGAATTCCTTGCAGGATACAGAGATGATAAATAATTATCAGCAAAATAAGAAGTGAGCGGAGGAGGAAAGAAATGGTAAAGGGGCTTTACACAGGGTACACAGGAATGGTGAATTCCCAGAAAAGACTGGATGTGATTTCCAACAACCTTGCAAATGCAACAACGACAGGCTTTAAAGCAGAGGGCTGTACAACACAGGCATTTGATTCCATGTATGCCATCAAGATTAAAGATGCAACAGTCGGACATTTAAACCAGAATATCGGTTCAGTCAGTCTGGGTGCAAAGATTGGGGAAACATACAGAAACTGGGAGCAGGGTTCGTTACAGGCAACGAACAACACCTATGATTTTGCACTGGCAGGACAGGGCTTTTTCTCGGTAGAGTTCACCAATAAGAACGGTGTAACAAGCACAATGTATTCCAGAGATGGCGCATTTCAGATGAATTCAGAAGGCTATCTTGTGACAAAAGACGGCGATTATATTTTAGGTGAAGGCGGAAGAATCCAGCTTCCGACAGATTTGAATGAATTATCTGTTGATTCACAGGGAAATATTTTTGCAGACGGACAGTATGTAGATACATTTGCCTTGGTTGATTTTGAAGATTATAACTATCTGGAAGAATACGGTGAAAATCTGTACCGTGCGGTGGATGGTGCAACCGAACAGGATTGTACGGCAACCGTACAGCAGGGCTACTTAGAAGCTTCTAATATTAATGTCGTATCAGAAATGGTGGACATGATTGCGGTTGCAAGAGAGTATGAAAGCGGACAGAAAGTCATCCAGGCAATTGATGAAATGCTTGGCAAAATGGTGACAATGTCAGAATTATAATAAGGTCCGGGTTAAAAGACATTAATATTATGGTAGTAAGCTGCCGGTAAAATCACCGGTATTGATTACGGAATGGAGAAGAATATGGTAAGATCATTATGGACGGCAGCAGCAGGCATGACGTCACAGCAGACAAATGTCGATACGATTTCCAATAATCTTGCAAATGTAAATACAACAGGATACAAGATGGAAACAACACATTTTAAATCCCTTTTATATCAGCAGTTACAGGCAAAGACCACATCTGCAAACGGTGAAACAAAGCCGGTTAATGCACAGGTTGGTTTAGGTTCAAGAGTATCTGCTGTAACATCACAGTATGTACAGGGTTCTGTCAACAAAACAGATAGTGACACGGATTTTGCAATCGTAGGAAATGGCTTTTTCGGTGTAGTCGGTGAAGATGGACAGACTTATTACACAAGAAACGGTAACTTTGGATTCTCAATTGCAACAGAAGGCTATATGCTTTGTACATCAGAAGGTCTTCCGGTATTAAGCTCAGACGGTAATGAACTGGTGCTGGGACCGGAATATGACCCGACAAAGATTACAGTAGACGGCGACGGTAATTTATTATATCCAAGTGAAGAAAATAACAACAATCCGACGGCAATCGGTTTAAAGATTGGATTATTCCAGTTTGCCAATCCGGCAGGTCTTGATAAGACAGGAGATTCTCTTTTAATGGAAACGGAAGCATCCGGTATTGCATTAAATGAAGATATCGATGAGGTAGGCAAAAAGAGTACCTTAAAGCAGGGATATCTGGAAGCTTCTAATGTCAATGTAGCAACAGAAATGGTAAATCTGATTACAGCGCAGAGAGCCTATGAATTATGCTCAAAGGCAATTACCACATCCGATACGATGATGGAGCAGGCAAACAATCTGAAGCGATAAGTAAAAGCAGCGGTGCGGCAGTTTAATGCCGGGGAGGAAAGGTGTACATATGAGCGATACAATCAGCGGATTAAATTCGTCATATTTAAACGGTACCTATACCAATTCAACAACAAGTGCGCTTGAAAGCACATTAAATAATAAGGATTTATCTACGTCTTCCAGCGATGAACTCATGGAAGTCTGCAAGGATTTTGAAGAATATTTTGCAGAACAGATGGTAAAATCCATGCTTAAAATGGCAAAAGTAGACAGCAGTGATGATGATAACAGCTATGCTTCTATTTTTGGACTGTCTTCTGACAGCAGTGATTCCGGAATGAGTACCATGTCCAGCTATTTTGGTGACCAGATGGTGTCAAAGCTGTCTGAAGCACTGTGCAGTACAGAAAACGGCAGCGGACTGGGACTGGCACAGACCCTTTATAATCAGATGAAGAGGAATTACGGAATTGAGGAGTAATTTAGATTACGAAGCAGAATATATTGAAGGCTTTGTAGAAAATATCATATACCGCAATGAAGACAACGGCTATACCGTTTTCAACGTGGTTTATAAAGGTGAAGAGATTACCTGCGTTGGTGTATTCAGTTACATCAACGCAGGTGAATTTATTACTGCAAATGGAGGATTTGTCAAACATCCGTCCTATGATATGCAGTTTTCTATTAAATCTTATGAATTCAAAGCGCCGGACGACACCAAGTCGGTCAGACGTTATCTTGCATCCGGTGCCATCAAAGGCATTGGTGAAAAAATGGCTGAGAGGATTGTAAAAGAGTTCGGGGATGACACCTTCCGCATTATGGAAGAAGAACCGGAACGTCTTGCGGAGATTAAAGGCATCAGTCTTACAAAAGCGATGGATATCGCAGCTCAGCTTGTCGATAAACGCGACATGCGTAAAGCCATGATGTTTTTACAGGACTATGGCATCAGCATGGGAATTGCGGGTAAAATTTATTCCAGATACGGACAGGAAATATATACAATTATTAAGCAGAATCCTTACAGACTTGCAGACGATATTGACGGCATCGGATTTAAAACGGCTGATGAAATTGCGGCAAAGGCCGGCATTAAAGTAGATTCGGATTTCAGAATCCGCAGTGGGATTTTGTATGTATTGACACAGGCGGCAGGACAGGGACACATCTATCTGCCGTGGACAGAATTAGAGCAGGGGGTTACAGCGCTGCTGTTAATAGATATTCGTGATATGGAGCGCCATATCATGGATATGGCAATTGATAAAAAAATTGTTGTCCGTGAAAATGCGTCTGGCGAAAAGTGCATTTATGCTTCGATGTATTATTATATGGAGGCTTCTATTGCCAAGCATTTGATCGAACTGAATATCCCGTATTCGCAGGATGAAGCGGAAATCGGCCAGAGAATCGCGCAAATCGAAGAAAAAAACGACATAATTCTTGATGATATCCAGAAACAGGCGGTTCATAAGGCTGTTTTAAATGGATTGATGGTTATTACGGGCGGACCGGGAACGGGAAAGACAACAACTATTAATACCATTATTAAATATTTTGAAATGGAAGGTCTGGAAATCCGTCTGGCAGCGCCGACGGGCCGTGCGGCAAAGCGGATGGCAGAAACAAGCGGATATGAAGCGCAGACAATTCACAGACTGCTTGAAATCTGCGGCAGTGCATCCGATTCACAGAACACAGGCATGCATTTTGAAAGAAATGAAGACAATCCGCTGGAAACAGATGTCATTATTGTAGATGAAATGTCCATGGTGGACGTATCTATTATGAACTCACTGCTAAAGGCAATAGCTGTCGGAACACGTCTGATTCTTGTGGGCGATGTGGACCAGTTACCGAGTGTCGGACCGGGAAATGTGTTAAAGGATATTATCCATTCGGGCTGCTTTGAAGTCGTGAAGCTGGAAAAGATTTTCAGACAGGCGGCAGAGAGCGAAATCATCATGAACGCGCATAAGATTAATAAAGGCGAACCGGTAACACTCAACAAATACAGCAAAGACTTTTTGTTTGTCAAACGGAACAATCCCGATGCCATTATTGCGGCGATGTGTACACTGATTAAAGAAAAACTGCCGGATTATGTCCATGCGGACCGCAAAGACATCCAGATTCTGACACCAACCAGAAAATCCGCAGTCGGGGCACAGCGGTTAAACCGGATTATGCAGCAGTACTTAAATCCGCCGTCCGCAGACAAAATGGAAAAAGAAGTCGGGGATACCATTTACCGCGTGGGCGATAAGGTCATGCAGATAAAAAATAACTATCAGCTGGAGTGGGAGCGCAAAAGCCGGTATGGCGTTACCTATGACCGCGGCAACGGCATTTTCAATGGGGACACCGGTGTGATAGAAGACATCAACTTCTTTTCGGAACAGATGCTGGTGCGGTTTGAAGACGACCGTTTTGTATACTATGATTTTACACAGTTGGATGAACTGGAGCTGGCATATGCGATTACAATTCACAAATCGCAGGGCAGTGAATATCCGGCGGTGCTGATTCCGATGTTTCCGGGACCGCGTATGCTGATGAACCGCAATCTCTTATACACGGCAGTGACAAGGGCGAGAACCTGTGTCTGCATGGTAGGACTGGAAGACTGCTTTCATGAAATGGCGGCAAATGAATCGGAGCAGAAACGATATTCTTCACTGGACCTGCGGATTCAGGAAATGGATAATCTTTAAATCAAAGATTCCTCAGAAATGAATTCAGTTTGTGCATCATTTAGAATTGGAACGTTTGTGAAATAGAGGGGAAAATGAAACAGGGAAAAAACAAGCGGAATAACACGCAGAACTTAAAAGAATATATACAGCAGCTTGCACAGACCGGCATCAAAGAACTGACGGATATAGTGTTTCCGCCGGCGTGTCCGGTCTGCGGCGGGGTTCTGGGGTTTGAAAAGGGCAGACGAAGACAAATCTGTCCGGATTGTGACAACAGACTTGAATATATCGGCGAACCGCGCTGCATGAAGTGCGGCAAACCGTTAAAAAAGACGGATACGCAGCAGTTTTGCTATGACTGTACGGTGAAACGCCATTTTTATGAACGCGGTGTGGCGGTCTTTGCCTATACGGACGGCATCAAACAGTCCATTTACCAATTCAAGTATCACGATAAAAGAGAATATGCGGCATTTTACGGCAGGCAGGCGGCGCAGCAGTGCGGTGCACTCATTGAAAAATGGGATATTGATCTTGTGCTTCCCGTACCGATGTATGCAGCCAAACAAAGAAAACGCGGATACAATCAGGCAGAACTGATTGCGCGCGAGCTTTCTAAAAATCTGAATCTGATCTGTGCTTCGGAAATCCTGGTCCGTACCAGAAAAACAACTCCAATGAAAGAATTAAATGATGAGGAAAGAAGAAAAAATGTAGAAAGGGCTTTCCTTGTAAAAGAAAATGTAGTAAAATATAAAAAAATTTTACTTGTTGATGATATTTATACAACAGGAGCAACGATAGACAGCTGCGCAAAAATTTTATATCAAAAGGGCGCACAGAAAGTATATTTTTTATGTCTGTGTGCGGGGAAAGGATTTTAAGAAAATGCCGGGAACGGCAGAATGGGAGAATTGGTTATGGATGTTAGAAATTGCAGACAATGTGGGAAATTATATAATTATATAGGTGGCAGTTACCGTAATTTATGCCCAAGCTGCATTAAACAGCTGGAAGACAAGTTTATGGAAATTAAGGAATATATCCGCGACAACAAAGTTGCAAGCATTTCGGAGATTTCAGATAAATTTGAAGTCAGCACCAAGCAGATTGAACAGTGGGTGCGTGAAGAACGTCTCTGCTTTACGGATGATTCACCGATCGGGCTGCAGTGTGAGTGCTGTGGTGCAACGATTAAGACAGGGCGTTACTGTGATAAGTGCAAAGGAACGATGGCAAACAAGCTGGATAATCTGTATAAGGCACCGGCAGCGGCTCCGGCACCAAGGGCAGGCAGGGATCGTGACAATGCAAGAATGAGATTCCTTGATAAATAACAGATTCTATATTACAGAGCATAAAGAAAGAATTACTCAGGATATATACAGAATTCCGGGCGATTCTTTCTTTTTTTGTATTTAAAAATTGTAAAAACAGGTTAAGGAATATGCCGAAAGTACCGATAATATTTCTGAAACCATTTTAATGAGAATAGGAAAAGAGTTTAAACGGAAAGAGAGGCGGTCAGCAATGCGTGTAGAGGCATACAGTGCTGTGAACCGGATTTATCAGAGTGGGGCAGCTTCTTCTGCAAAGAAGGGAGGCAGTACTGCTTCATATAGTGATAAACTGGAAATTTCAAGAACAGCAAAGGATTATCAGACAGCAAAAGAGGCAGTAAGCCGGGCATCGGAAGTAAGAGAAGACAAGGTTGCACAGATAAAAGCGGCAATGGAGGCAGGAACATATCGTGTGAGTGCGCAGGAAGTTGCCGGTAAGATGCTTGAGAATATTGCAACATTAACATTTTAAGGAGATTCTTTCATGGCAAGTTTAATTGATACACTTATTGATGTACTTGGACAGGAAGATGCAGAGTATAAAAAACTGCTGGAGTTATCCAATAATAAGACAAAGGCAATTGTCGGTGCGGATATTGAGCGGTTACAGGATATTCTGGTTCAGGAACAGGCTCAGATTGATGCCATTAACAAACTGGAACAGCAGCGTATGGAAAATGTAGATGATATCTGCAATGTACTCAATTTAAGAAGAACAGACATTAAATTAGAAGATATTTTAGAAGTGCTAAAGAAGCAGCCTAAAGAGCATGATGCACTTGAGGCAGTTAATGCACAGCTTAAACAGACATTAAATGAGTTGATGAAAATCAACGAGAATAATAAATTACTGACAAAAGAATCACTGGATATGGTTGAGTTTGAACTTAACATTGCAAAAAATGCAGTGCTTACACCACAGACAGGAAACTACAGTAAAAACGCTTATGACGAGGAGAGAATCCAGACCGTCAGCGGCTTTGATGCAAGACAGTAATATTTAATTTTATACTTTATACAGGTTTTCCCACGGAGGGGAGGACGGCCGGCTTAAGGATAAGCAGATGAGGGCAGAAATGGAGAAACAATGGCAAACGGAATGGGAAGTCTGTATATTGGCGTTTCCGGCCTGCACAGCGCGCAGACAGCTTTAAATACAACAGCACATAACCTCGCCAACATTAATACAGAGGGGTATACAAGACAGCAGATTACGTTTGAAGATATGACGTATCTGACTGTTGGTACGAGAAGTAATACAATTGATAAATACGGACTCGGTGTTTCCGTCAGTGAAATCCGCAGAATCCGCGATACGTTTATCGACAGAGCGTATCGGACAGAGAACGGCAGACTGGGTTACTATGAAAGCAACTTAAAAGCCGTAGAAGAAGTAGAAGATCTTTTTGGTGAAATGCAGGGTGTTACCTATCAGGACTGCTTGAAAAATTTATATTCCGCAGTGAATGAATTAAGCAAGAATCCTGAAAGCACCGTTGCACGATCCTCTTTAATTCAGTATACATCAGCATTTGTAAACAGATCCAATAAAATCTATGAGAGTTTAAAAGACTATCAGACAACGCTGAATACCGAAGTACAGAATTCCGTAAACCGGATTAATGAACTGGGGCAGACCATTTTTGCATTAAACAAGCAGATTCAGGGAATTGAATCCGGTTCGGGCGAATATGCCAACGATTTACGTGACCAGCGTGATAATGCACTCGATGAACTCAGTGGATATATTAAGATGTCTTATTATGAAGAAGCAAACGGACGTGTCATCGTCACATGCGAAGGCATTCCGTTTGTCAATGAGAATAATGTGACAGAGATGTCCACAAGAACCATGGACAGTAATTCGCTGCTGATTCCAACCTGGCCTTCCTTTGAAAAGGATGTATTTGACATTACACAGCCGATTTCAAATGGCAGTAAAAATGATATGGGTTCATTAAAAGGTGCAATTATTGCGCGGGGAAGTGTCAATGTCAAGGCTTCCGATGTACCGGTAAAGCCGGATGAGAGTGATTATGACCTGACAACGGCAGAAGGACAGGCAGCATACGATGCAGCCAATGCCGCATATCAGGAAAAGCAGGATTATTACAATACATACATTGAACCGTCTGCTATTTTAAGTGCGATGGCAGGGCTGGATAAGCTGGTAAACGGGATTGTGGAGTCCATCAATGATGTTTTATGTCCTGAAAAAGAAATTACGCTGGATGCACCGCTGACAGACAGTGAAGGCAATGAAATTGCCGCAGCGAAGTATACATATAAAGCATCATCCAATGCAGTTCTGTATACAAGACACGGACAGGCAGTACAGGGAACGGACAATGGTGACGGAACATACAGTTACACATCGGAGGAAGCCCTTTTTACAGATGAAACACTGACACAGAAAGAACAGGTAGATTCTTATGTATATTCTGTTTTGGACATGGATAAGACAGATTATGGTATGGACGATGATAAGACCATCGGTGAGGAATTGATTTCCCGTACCAATACCAAGCGTTATATCGTGACAACCGATGCGAACGGTGGTACGATTTATGTCAGAAACAATCTGGATGTGAAGGGCAACCAGTCTTACTATACGATCGGCAGCCTTGAGATGAACGAGGAAGTTGCACAGAATGTCGGTAAGATTGCACTGACGACGAAACAGGGAAAAGAAGATTTTGATAAAGCACAGGAACTGGTGGATATGTGGGAGAACAAATTTGCTTCTTTAAATCCTGAGGTCTATGCAAAGTCAGATTTTAATACATATTATACAAATTTCATCAGTGAATACGCAACGATGGGTCGTGTGCTTGACAATTACGTGGGCAATCAGGAAACCATGGTAAACGGATATGATAACCAGCGTTTACAGTTGCAGGGTGTATCTTCTGATGAAGAACTTGAAAAGATGATTAAGTTCCAGCAGGCATACAATGCAGCATCACGGTATATTAATGTTGTCAGCGATATGTTAGAAAGCTTAATCGTTTCACTTGGAAATGCATAAAATGAAGTTTAAACAGTTATCTGCACCGGGGCGAAAGCAGATGACCATGGCAGCGGATGCTGCCCGGTAATAAAACCGCCCGGAAATGAGGAAAATATGGCATCAACATTTTTTGGATTAACAATATCATACAGCGGTCTGCAGGCAGCATCCACATCGCTGAATGTTACGGGACATAACGTATCCAATATTAATACAAAGGGATATTCAAAACAGCAGGCATCCACAGAAGCTGCACAGGCATTACGTACGTTCTCGACCTACGGTATGCTCGGTGCCGGTGTTAAAGTAACAGGTGTCAGCCAGCTGCGTGACAGCTATTACGATGAAAAATACCGTAACAATCAGGCAAATTATGGTGAATATGAAGCAAAAGAAAATTATATGGATCAGATTGAAGATTTCTTTGATGAATGGAATCTGAACGGTTACTGTAAGGAATATCAGAAGTTCTTTACATCGGTAGAAGAAGTTATTAAAGCACCGGGCGAGGCTTCGACAAAGAATCAGCTGATTAACAATGCAGCGAGCATGGCGCAGTATTTTAATACATTGTCTACGAATCTTAGAAAGATTCAGGAAGATGCAAATAACGAAATCAAGGATGCGGTAGAGCAGATTAATTCCTATGCACAAAACATCGCTTCTTTAAACAGACAGATTAATCAGATTGAAGCCAACTACGGCGATGCAAATGATTTAAGAGATAAGAGAAATGCGCTGATTGATGATCTGGCACAGATTGTCAATGTCAGCATCAATGAAGAAGACATCGGAAACGGTCTGACAGATTTCAGGGTATCCATTAACGGACAGACACTGGTTGCAGGATACGATTACAATAAGCTTTATACAGAAGCCAGAGCAGATAAGAGAAATGCTTCCGATGCTGCCGCTTTATATGATGTAAAGTGGGAGAGCGGACAAAACTTCAATCTTTACAGCCCGTCTCTTGGCGGACAGATGAAGGCACTGGTAGATATCCGTGACGGCTGTAATGGTGAGTTTGAACAGTACAAAGTAGATGAGAACGGCGATTACATTCTGGATTCAGACGGTAACAAAGTATTGGAATCTGTATTAAGAAATGAACAGAATACAGATTTTAAGGGGATTCCGTATTACCAGTCCCAGTTAAACCAGTTCATTTCCACATTGTCGGAATCGGTTAATAACGTTTTAAAGAGTGGTCTGACATCAGACGGAACACAGCACGGCATTTCATTGTTTGTAACACAGACAAACACAGATACGATGACGGCTTTAAACATTACAGTCAACCCAGAACTGGTTAAAGATGCCGATAAGCTTGCAACAAGAAGTTCTGCGGCAACCGGACAGGCAGAAGCGGATATTATGGAACAGTTAAGAAAGCTTCAGAGCGAAAAGATTTTTGACGGTGGTACAGGCGCTTACTTCCTTGAAAGTATGGTCAGTGATATGTCCATTGATTCAAGCAATGCAACGAATATGTTAGATAATTACAACAACCTGCGCACAACAATTCAGAATCAGCGCTTATCAATCATGGGTGTTGATACCGATGAAGAAGCGATGGATATGATGAAATTCCAGCAGGCATATAACTTAAATTCAAAGATGATGTCTGTTATGAATGAAATTTATGACAAACTGATTAATGGAACAGGCTTATAATTTGATGAATTGCAGGATTGATTCCAGATTGGAGAAGATATGAGAATTACAAATCAGATGATGATTAACAGCAGTATGGCAAATATCCAGGTGAATAAAAAACAGGTTAATACACTGGATACCCAGCTGTCTACACAAAAAAAGATTAATAAGCCGTCAGAAGACCCGATTATTGCCATTCGTGCGTTACGTCTTCGTGCCAGCTTAAATGAAGTAACACAGTATTTAAAGAAAAATATCCCAGATGCACAGCAGTGGCTTTCAACAACACAGGGCGCGCTGACACAGGGCGAATCTGTTATTAATAAGCTGTATGAATACTGCAATCAGGGTTCATCCGATTCTTATGCATCAGAACAGAGAAATACGATTGCAGAAAGCTTAAAGGCTTTAAAAAAGACTTTCTACGATGAAGGAAATGTAGATTACGCCGGACGTTACGTATTTACCGGTTATAAGACGGATACGACACTCACCTATCAGTCCGATGCACTGGCAGCTGAAGCAGATTATACAATTACACAGAAGTTTGGCAGAGATGATATTTCAAGCAAGACCGTCTATACCAATGCGTATAGCAATGCAGATATTTTAAATTTAAACGTATCCTATGATGCCGACGGCAATGCTGTGATGCCAAATGTGGAAAGTGTCTACAGACTGCGCCTTGGCTATTCAGATGTGAAAAACACCGGATATAGCTTAAGCTATAACAATACAGATATCAGCTTTGCCGCAGATGGCACGGCAACTGTTACAACGTATCAGTTAGATGGCAATGGTAACAAGCAGCTGGACGCAGACGGCAACCCGATTACAACGACAACAACGGTCAATCCGGATGCCAACGGACAGTACAGCATTACAGATTCTACCGGTACTGCACTGACATTTACCAATACAACGGATAAAAACTACATTCCGGGTGATGATGAAATTGCCTTTAATGCAACAACAGGTGAAGTGCTGATGGGTGAAAATGTTTATAAGCAGGTCTACACCTCTGACAGCTTTTCATTTACGTATCAGAAGGATAACTTTGTTAAAGATGATTTGAATCCGACAATGTATTATGACTGTGTGGATAATACGACAGGAATCGTCTATGATAAAGTCAGGGAAGATGTAGAATACAACATCAACTATGCACAGAAGATTAAGATTAATACCGAAGCCAATGAGGCATTCGATATTAACCTTGGCAGAGATATTGATGACCTTGTAACATCCGTTCAGAATGTACTCGACTTAGAAAGCCAGATTTCACAGGTGGAAGGCATGTTAAAGGAAGCCCGGTATAGCGATGAGGACTCACAGAAAAAGTTAAATTCGATGCTGAATGGCTTAAATAAGCAGAAAACACTGGCAGAAGATGAGATGACCAAGGCGTTTGAAAGCGGCATTTCACAGATGCAGGGCTATAAGCAGACGATTTCCCTTGCCAATGCAGACGTCGGTAACAGACTTACAAGACTGGAACTGACTAAGGGAAGATTGAATGAACAGTTTACCAATGTCACAGAAAGCAAGTCTGCCAATGAAGACATTGATCTGGAAGATGTTGTTGTAAGCTATACATCAGCCCAGCTGGTATACAACGCATCCCTTCAGGCTGCAAGTAAAGTTGTACAGCAGACACTGTTAGATTTCTTAGGATAAAAATAAAAGCAAAATAAAAGACTGCTTGTGAGAATGTGCGCAGGCAGTCTTTATTAGAAGGAGCAGATTATGCAGATTAATACAAAATGGTTTGGCACGGTGGAGATTGACGATGCCAAGATAATTACATTTAAAAAGGGACTGATTGGATTTGAGGATTGTACCCGGTTTGCAATTGTATACGAAACCGATGAAGAGAAAGATAATCCGATTATGTGGCTGCAGTCATTAGATGAACAGGCACTGGCACTGCCGATTATTAAGCCGGAATACATTATTGACGATTATGCGCCGGTTGTGGAAGACGAATTGATTTACAGTCTGGGAGAAGACGTATCGGAAGAAGATTTAATCGTGTTTATAACAATGACAGTACCGCCGGATATTACAAAGATGACCTGTAATTTAAAAGCGCCGATTATTGTGGATTCCAAAACAATGAACGCAGTTCAGGTAGCGGCAGCAAATGAAGATTACTTAGTACGCTTTCCGATTTATAATCTTTTAAAGGAAAGAAAAGAAAAGGCGGGTGAATAGAAATGCTGGCATTATCGAGGAAAAAAGACGAAGCTATTATTATCAACGATAATATTGAAATAAAGATTCTTGAAATCAAGGGCGACCAGATTAAAATCGGTATTTCTGCACCGAAATCTGTTCCGATTTATCGAAAAGAAGTCTTTACACAGATTCAGGAAGCCAATAAAGAGGCGCTGGAATCCGTTGATATGGAAAAATTAAAAAAGTTATTCTAAAGATTCGGGTCAGAAAAACCGATAATACTAATAAGAAATGAGATGAACTGCGGTTAACGTGCAGTTTAAAAACGGCGAAAAAGGATATTCGCCGGGGAACAAGGAAACAAAGCATACGTTATCACACGGAGGTGGATAAAAGTGGGATTAGAATCAATTAACAAAGCATCGGCAGCAGCACAGAGTGTACAGACGGCAGCATCGGTAACAACGAATGTTCAGGCAGCAGGCAGCAGTACACAGACAGCAGATTATACTGCGGCACAGACGGCACAGGCAGTACAGCTTCCGTTTGGACAGGACAGTGCATCTCCTGAAAGTCAGGAAAGCAAAGCAACGCTTGCAGACGTCAAAGACATCAGCAAAGTGCTAAACAGCAATACAGTTGCAGAGTTTGGTGTTTATGAACCGATGAATCGAATCACCATTAAGATTAAAGACAAGGAAACGGGAGAAGTATTAAAAGAGATTCCTTCTGAAAAAATGCTTAAAATGTTCACAAAAGCCTGTGAACTGGCAGGACTTCTTGTCGATGAGAAAATGTAGTAAATACGGATATAAAAACATAAGGACATATAGAAAGGGGTAGATAATATGCCAATTCGTTTATCAGGTATGCAGTCCGGTCTGGATACGGAAGCGTTAGTATCTGCAATGGTATTAAGCTATCGGACTAAAAAAGAAGATTACGAGAAAGCACAGAAAAAGCTTTCATGGAAACAGGATAAGTGGAAGACTATCAACACAAAAATTACAAACTTTTATACAGGAACACTTTCAAGCAATCGACTGACAAGTGCATATAATTTAAAGAAAGCAACAATTAACAATTCATCATATGCAACGGTATCAGCTTCAACGTCTGCAGTCAGCGGTACGCAGACCTTAAAGGTAACACAGCTTGCTTCCACAGGTTATCTGACCGGTGGAAAAGTCAGCAGTAAATCCGGTGATAAGCTTACAGGAACCAATAAATTAAGTGAAGTAAGCGGTATGGAAGGTGTTGCTGACGGAGCAGGTATTACCGTTACCGCATCCGGAAAGACGACAACGATTACGATGAGTTCCGATATGACAATTGATCAGTTTGTCGGTAAGTTAAAGGATGCAGGATTAAATGCAAGTTTCGATGAGAATAACCAGCGTTTCTTTATCAGTGCCAAGAGTTCAGGTGCGGACAATGATTTCTCTATGACAGCAGCAAACAGTAACGGTAAGAGCGCTATGGAAGCATTAAAGATTCAGGCTTCTACGGTTGATACGGTTGCAAAGGATATTACAAAGTATCAGAATATTTTAAGCCAGTCTGATTATGTATCTGCAACGGCAAAGAGCAACTATGATTCCGCAATTGCATCCTATAATAAGTCGATTGCTTCTTTACAGGATGCCAATACACAGCAGAAATACCAGCAGGAATATTTGAATAAATTTATTGAACTGGCAGAATACACCGATGACGGCAATGGCAACTGGAATCCGAAGGATGCGGATACTTTAGCAGCAGCCAGAAAGTATCTGACAGATGCGGTATCTGATTTGAAGGCAAAACAGACTGCCGGTACAATCACAGATGATGAAAAGCTGCAGCTGGCAGCGGCACAGGCAGTTGTTTCGGTAGCCGGAAGTGATACAGCGGTTCTTAGCAGAACAAAAAATGAAAACGGTACTTATACAAGTGATATTGATGCAATGCTTGACAAGGCGGCTTCCACAATTAAGGAAAATGAAGCAAAGATTGCAGAGTTTTATACACAGGCAGGTGTTGACAGCACCGATGCAACGCAAGTTGACAGCACAACGGGCAAGATTCTTTTGGACTATGATACTGCAATCGCCGGAAGCAATTCACTGGCAGTGAGTTATCAGACAGCGGCACAGGAACAGTACGATTATGCACAGAAAATGGTGGATGCATATGACGTTGTTACAAAGTATCAGAGTGGCAGCACCAGTGTGACAGAACCTGAATATCAGGCAGCCCTTTCTACACTAGGTGTATCGACATCAACAGATGCAACTTCTGCAGTCCGTATTGCCGGAAGCAATGCAAAGATTACGTTAAACGGTGCAACCTTTGAAAATACAACCAATAACTTCTCTATTAACGGTTTAACGATTCAGGCAACGGCGTTGACAGGAAATGAGGCAGTGACGATTACAACCGATACGGATGTAGACGGCATCTATGATACGATTAAGGATATGTTCTCAGAGTACAATGAATTGATTAAGACTTTAGAGGGGGCATACAATGCAGAAAGTTCAAGCGGATACGAGCCACTGACAGATGATGAGAAAGAGTCTATGTCAGATGATGAAATCGAGAAGTGGGAAACAAAGATTAAGGATTCCCTGCTTCGCCGTGATTCAACATTGGACGGTATTATATCAACCATGAAGAATACGATGCTTAGCAGCATTACAATTGACGGAAAATCCTATAATTTATCAAAGTTTGGTATTTCCACGGGCAGTTATTTTTCAACATCTACAGACGAAAAAGGTGTATACCACATTGACGGTGATGAAGATGACTCTACAACGAAGGGAAATTCTGATAAATTAAGGGCGGCAATTGCCAACGATTCAGAAGGTGTAATTAAGTATTTTTCACAGCTTTCACAGAATTTGTACTCTGCGTTAGGTAAGAAGTTAAGAACTTCAAACAGCATGAGCAGTTATATGTCTGTTTACAATGACAAAGAAATGGCAACACAGTATTCAGAGTATACAAAGAAGATATCCGATCAGGAAGAAAAGATTTCTACATGGGAAGAAATTTACTACAAGAAGTTCTCACGTATGGAATCTGCACTGGCATCTTTAAATGCACAGTCCTCCTCTATTTCAGGATTGTTTGGCTAAGGATACAGGATGTAGGAGGAAGAAGAAGTGGCAGTGAATAATCCATATGCAAAATATAACAACAATAAAGTCCTCACGGCATCTCCGGCAGAACTGACATTGCTCCTTTACGAAGGGGCAATTAAGTTCTGCAATATTGCCATGATAGGCATTGAAGAAAAGAATATTCAAAAGGCGCATGAGAACATCACAAAAGTAGAGGCAATTATTGAAGAATTGCAGTCTACACTGAATTATTCTTATCCGGTTGCACAGGACTTTAACAATATTTACCGTTATATCTATGATTTACTGGTAAGAGCAAATATCCATAAGAGCAAAGAAGAATTAGAACAGGCATTAGAAGAACTTCGCGGCATGCGGGATACGTGGAAGCAGGTCATGAAGAACGCGAAAAGCATGTAAGGAGTATTATGGATACACAAAATTATGTGGATATTATGATAGACAGTCTGACAAAAAAAGAAGAACTGTTAAAGCAGATTGTAGATTATAATGAGGCGCAGCAGACCATTGTGACAGCGCCGGAATTTAAAGAAGAAGCTTTTGAAAAAAATGTGGCGGATAAAGGCGAAGTCGTAGAAAAAATTCTGCGGCTGGACGAAGGCTTTAATTCGGTCTTTAACCGGATTAAAGAAGAATTGCAGACCAATAAAGGGAAATATGCAAAGGATATAGAGCATTTAAAGGAACTGGTTGCATCGGTAACGGATTTAGGTGTGCGCATACAGGCACAGGAACTGCGCAATAAGCAGCTTGTAGAAAAAAGATTTGCACAGATGCGTAAAGAACTCAGTCAGGCGAAACGTACGACCAGCACGGCAAATGCCTACTATAAGAACGTGAATAACCTGAACCAGTATGAATCACATTTTTTAGATCAAAAAAAATAAAAAAAGTTTATAATCGGGCTAAAGTATTTTAAAATACACCCGATATAATAAATGTAAGTAATCAAGAAGGTTACTACAGAAAAATAATCTAAGCGGCATGGAAGCCGCTATATATTCAAGGAGGAAGAATATTATGGTAGTACAGCACAATTTGACAGCGATGAACACTAGCAGACAGTTAGGTATCACAACAACAGGACTTCAGAAGTCTACAGAAAAGTTATCATCAGGTTACAAGATTAACCGTGCAGCTGATGATGCAGCAGGTCTTTCTATTTCAGAAAAGATGAGAAACCAGATCAGAGGTTTAAATAAGGCTGCTTCTAATACACAGGATGGTATCTCTTTAGTACAGACAGCTGAAGGTGCTTTAAATGAAGTACATTCTATGTTACAGAGAGTTAGTGAACTTGCTGTTCAGGCTTCTTCAGATGTTAACGGTACAGCTGATAGAACAGCTATCGGTGATGAAATCACAGAACTGAAGACTGAAATCGATAGAGTTGCTAATACAACTCAGTTCAACAAGATGAATATTCTTGATGGTTCATTCTCAGCAAAGAGTATTCAGGTGGGCGCTAATGCAGATCAGAACATTTCTATTTCAATCGACAGCATGTTAGCTACTGATTTAGGTCTTACTACAACAACTGTAGATAACTATGCTAATGCTAATGATACTCTTACAGCAGCTCAGACAGCTATCGAGAACTTATCATCTAAGCGTTCTAAGTTAGGTGCTGTTCAGAACAGATTAGAGCACACATATGACAACCTGAACAACATCAGCGAAAATACTCAGGCTGCTGAATCTCGTATCAGAGATACAGATATGGCTGCAGAGATGGTTTCTTACTCAAAGAACAACATCTTACAGCAGGCTGGTCAGTCAATGCTCGCTCAGGCAAATCAGGCAAACCAGGGTGTTCTTTCATTACTTCAGTAATTGGAATTTCACGGACGAAAAAAAAGAGGTCAGTCTTCGGACTGGCTTCTTTTTTGTTTTGTTAATGAGTATCGAAAACAGGAGAGAAAAGGTCCTTTGACAATAGTGGAAAACAAAATAAAGAGTGTCTTTTGGCTTCTGATATCATTTAGAAATCATAAGACACTCTTTATAGATGTTTTAGTTCATAAGTTCAGGGAAAGCCAGTTGTAATAACTGTGCAAGACGAATTTCCCAAGTGTGATATTGCTTAACTTTTTCATAACCGTTGCGGGCAATTTCTAACCGCTCATCTTCATGGGCTAGGTAGTATGCGCATTTATCAAGTAAATCCTGTTCACTTTCATAAGTCACAAGGTCTTTTCCGATTTCAAAATAGTCCGGCAGTTCGGATTGGAAATTCGTAATCAAAAATCCGCCACAGCCTAAAACATCAAAAATACGGAGCGGAAGCGCAGAGCGGATAGAACGTGCGGTAATATTGATATTAATTTTGCTTTCATGAAAAATCAGCGGCATATCATAAAGGGAACTTGCATAGCCGTGATTGTGGATATTTGGCATAGTTGAGGTATCACTGCCGGTATACATATGCACGTCAAAATTATCAGAAAGCAGTTTTAAAAGCCGTAGGCGTTCCTGTTCGGCAACTTTTACGCTTAAAAAGTGTTGTGCAACAATGGCACGGTAAGTCGGAAGTTCCTCCGGCGGAAATTCAAGATTTTGAGCGTACTTCATGAATTTTACAACAAAATCATCAGAAAGAATTTCTTCAATAAAATTATAACCGTGAATTTTTAACTGGGCTTCAATAATTCCGTCAGCGTAACCGGCTTCATAGGCGGGGAGCTTTACTTTATTAAATGCACACTGCTCCTCATATGTCGACCCGATAAAGGAAATATCGCACTGGTATATTTTCTTAATATTCGAAGATGTCGTTTCAAATAATTTATCCGTACGTGCGACATTTGCGGCAAGCGGCAGATGAAAAATATGCTCCGGATTCTGTTCATAAAAATCCTGATAAGACAACTGGTCAAATATAAAAATGCGGTTATATGGATTTTTAATGGCGCCGTTGTATAATTCAAGCACGGGACTGTCAACTGTCAAGCATAGATATGGGATATGCTTGATATTGCAAAGGTGTGAAAGCCACGGGAAGAAATTAATTGTAAATACAAAGGTATACTGCTTTGTTAAAATTCGTCTGGAAACAAGTTCAATGCAGTCAGAGTCGGAAAGATTTTTATTTTCTTTAAATTCTGTGACCTCATCAACTGTAAAACCGAATTTTTGAAAGGTTTCAATAACGTCCGGTTCACAGATGCTGCCATATCGGAAAAGTAATATGTTCATAAAAGACTCCTTATATCATTATAGTGAATATGGATTAATTATAGTACAAAGAAAAGAAAAATTCAATTTGTTCATAAAACATTTTATATGGAGAAAATTAGAGAATAAAGTGTATTCAATGACTGAAATTTATAGTATAATTTTAATATAGATTGCATTTAAAAATATGACATTTTAACGGATAGGAGAAAAGATGAATACATTACTAATTGGAGATATGAAAAGAGTAGATGGGTTTTGGGAATGGCTAAACGCAGCGGATGAGGTATTTGAAGTATCGTTAATTATATCGGAAGATGAAATGGTGTCAGAAAAATTTTCATGCCCGATTCAGCCGTTAGATTATCTGGAAAAGCTGACAGATACATATGATGTAATATTTATATGCAGTATTTTTTATCAAAAGCTGAAAAATATTTTGATACAGTTAGGCGTTGAAAAAGAGTGTATTTTGTCAGAAGATGATATTGGGAGATATTTATCGAAAACAGACATTATGAAATATCATGCTGCTCAAATATACAAAACATACGAATATGAAAAGCAGGAAGTAGTTGCGGATATAGGAGCATTTACATATGGAAAATTCTTAGCGAATGATTATGGTGAAGGAATCCGCCTGCATATTGGTAAATTCTGTTCTATTACATATGGTGTTGCATTTATGTTAGGTGGTGAACATAGGGGAGAGTGGTGTACAACTTATCCTTTTAGTGCGTTTATTCCACAATTTTCACATCTTGAAGGATTTACACACATAAAAGGCGATATTATAGTTGGAAACGATGTTTGGATAGGAAGCGATGCAAAGATTATGTCAGGTGTGCATATCGGTGATGGCTGTATTATTGCGGCAAATGCGGTTGTGACAAAGGATGTTGAGCCGTATACGGTCGTAGGCGGTGTTCCTGCAAAAGTGATTAAAAAGCGTTTCTCAGACGAAAAAATTCAAATGCTGGAGCAGATGAAATGGTGGGATTGGAATTATGAGGATATTTATAATGTAATTCCATTGCTTCAGAGTGAGAAAATTGATGAATTAATATTGTATTATAAAAGTAAAAATAAAGAAATTTAGCAGTAGTTGTAAAGTATTAAAAATACTGGTCGTAACTAAAATGGATAAAAGTAAAAAGTATAAGAAGTATAGGTAGAAATGATTTGTAAGAAACTAAAGAATTGTAAAATAAAGTCGATATATAAATAAGAAAACTTAAAATGGATTCTTATAGTGCATGGAGGCAGAACAAGAATAAATATGTTTATAATTTGCCATCTGAATATTTTAATTCAGATGGCTTTTTAACTTAATCAGGGAGGAAGTATTTGATGAATACCACAACAAAATTAATAAAATTAAAAGAAAATAAAATGGACGTAAAAATTATGATTATGGGACTGGGCAGTGTCGGTCAGTATTTATTGGATTATTTATGCTCAGCGGGTGACGAAAGAATAGAAATTATTGTAGCAGGCAGAAATAAAGATAAAATGCAGCAGGATGTAAATATTGTCCGTGTTGCGGCAGCAATCAGAGGTAAATTAAGAACAAAAATAAAAATTGTTGAAAACTGTGATTTGGATAATATTGAAAGTATAAAGAAATGTTTGCAGGAAAATCAGCCGGATATTATTGTAAATACGAGCAGAGTGTATGCTGGATTAAAATACGGAAGCATATCATGGAAAAACTTCAGAGCATATGGAATTTGGACACCGTTATCTATTAAATATATAAAAAATATTATGGAAGCTGTTGAAACAGAGGCAGAATCAGCAATAGTAATTAATACATCATATTCTGATGCAGTTATACCGTGGTTAAAAAGTGCCGGAAAAGCATATCCTGATTTTGGCAGTGGCAATTTAAATCATTTAATTCCAAGAATCAGATTTGCAGTTGCACAGCAATATGGAATAATTGATGAATGGAATATTGATGTATCACTTGCAACTGGTCATTTTCATGATGTGGTGATTAGTAAAGAAGGGCAGAATGAGGGTGTTGACCAGCTGATTGCTGTTATGTATAAGAATCATAAAATCGAATTTGATCAAAAAGAAATTTTAAGCAAATGTGTAATTCCAATGCCTGTTGATGCAAAGAGAAATATGATGAATGCATCAAGCAATTACGAAATAATAGCGGCAATATTAGGTGCAGTTTATGAAGATAAGAAAACACGAATTCATGTTCCAGGATTTGATGGAAATATAGGTGGATATCCTGTGTGGATAGATGGCTCTGATGGAAAAATAGAAGCATACATAGATGAGGGAAATTTTGATTATATGGATATGGTTTTACATAATCAAAAATCAATGTATAAAGATGGAATAGAAAAAATTGAAAATGGTAATTTGATTTATACAGATGAATTAATAGAAAAAGTTCAAAGAACTTTTGAAACAAGACTTCCGAAGTCCGTTGCATTTGGACAAATAGATGAAACAGCAGAATATATAATACAGAATATAATTAAGAAGGCAGGAAAGTAGAGATGATAGGTGCAGACTTATTTGTTGACGAAATTGAAAATTAGGAATAGATTTTTTTACAGGAGTTCCGGATTCGCAATTAAAACCATTTACAAATGAAATTATTTCACGTTATGGAGTTGGAAGGAAAAATGTTATTGCTGCAAATGAGGGGAATGCAGTGGGACTTGCAAGTGGGTATTATATTGCAACGGATAAGCCGGGATGCGTATATTTGCAGAATAGCGGGCTGGGTAATATTTTTAATCCTGTGACATCGTTAACAAATGAAGAAGTTTATGGAATACCAGTGCTTTACGTTGTCGGCTGGAGAGGAGAACCGGATGTACATGATGAACCGCAACATGTATTTCAAGGGAAAATCACACTACAGACATTGGAACTTTTAAATATAAAGGCATTTGATATACATAAGGATATTACTGTTGAGAAAATGTCAGAAATTTTTAATGAAATATCTCAGCGCTTTTTAAACAGAGAGTCTTCTGCGCTTGTTATCAGAAAGGGAGCACTTGAGAATAAGACAAAAGTTCAATTTAGTAATCATAATACATTGGTGAGGGAAAGTGCAATAAAGAAAATTATAGAATGTATTCCGAAGGAAAGCTTAATTACATCAACAACAGGAAAAATTTCAAGAGAATTATATGAAAATCGTGAATTAAATGGAGAGGGACATGAAAAAGATTTCTTGACTGTCGGGTCTATGGGACATGCATCTTCAATTGCCCTAGGACAGGCACTTTCACAAAAAAATAAAAAAATTGTATGTATTGACGGTGATGGCGCAGTTATCATGCATATGGGAGCAATGGCAACAATTGGCGCATATGAGCCTGTCAATTTGCTGCATATTGTACTTGATAATAGCGCACATGAAACAGTAGGTGGAATCCCAACAATTTCAAATAAAATGGATTTTGTATCTATAGCAAAAGCTGTAGGCTATAAGGAAGCTTATGAGGTAGATAATTTAAATGACTTAGAATCAGTATTGAAAGAATCTGTAAAAAAAGAAAAGTTGATTTTTATCCGGGTTTTGGTTACACTTGGTTCTAGAGAAAATCTTGGAAGACCAAAAGAAAAACCTATAGATAATCTGGAAAAATTCAAGAAGAATTTTAAAAATTAAAAAGAAGCGAGAAAAATGAATAATATTTTAATTAGAAATATCGGAAATCGCAAAATTGTGTTTTGGGGATATAGTATATATCAGGATGATAAAAACCCTATTTCTCACTTTTGGAAAGAGGTAATAAAAAAGGAAAAACTGGAGGTCGCATTTTGTGTAGATAGTGATTATGGAAAATGTGATGAAAATGTAAAATTTCATTATGCATTGAAAGATGGAAATGAAAAATATTATGTAATCATATTATGCGGTTATTATGAAGAAATATATAATCTGCTAGAGAAATACGGTTATGTGGAACACGAAGATTTTATCTATGCAAAGCATCAACCGGTTATAATAGAATCAACATGTGATTATGTAGATAAGTATAATAACCAAATTAAAGGCAGATTGCCACAAGGTGGAGAAATAACGTTTTCAGGATACAATGCAAGAGTTATTATAGGACGTAATTTTAAATTCCATGGAAAGATTGAAGTGAGAAACAACAGTTGTCTGATAATAGGGGATAATGTTGTAGTTGAAAATGCAATGCCGTGGATTGTCAGTAATGATGGATATTGCAAAATTGGTATGGGATGCAAATTTAAAAAGACAGGTCTGATTAATGTATTTGAGGAAGCAAAGCTGATAATAGGTGACGGGTCTACATTTGAGAATCATCATCATTTTTCAATTCAGGCACATACAATTTGTGAATTTGGAAAAGATTGTATGGCATCAAATGAGTTGATTATCAGGACAAATGATGGGCATACCATATTTGATAATGTTTTACAAGATAATGTAAACAGTAAAATTGAAATTAGCAAAAACAGAAAGATTGTTATAAAAGATCATGTCTGGATAGGACAGCGGTGCGCAATTTTATATGATACATATATAGGAAAGAATTGTATTGTCGGGTTAGGCGCTGTTGTAAAAGGGACATTTGAGGATAATAGTATGATTGCCGGTGTACCTGCAAAAGTTATAAAAAATAATGTTAGCTGGAGTAGGAAGAAGATAGGAGATTATGTTGAAGACAATAAATTATAAAGCAAAAAACGTTTTAATATTATCCGATATACATGGAAATTATTCAGCATTGAATAGTGTATTTAAAAATATCGATTGGGATTGTATTAAAGGGATGATACTCTTAGGCGATTTAATTGATTATGGACCTTCATCGAATGAAGCGATTGAATTATTAAAAAAATTTGAAAATAAGCCAATATACTGTAATATTTGGGGGAATCATGAATATGCAATTATGACAAATACTTATGGTGAATTTTCATCGCATAGGGGGGGATTATGTGCAAAATATACAAAAGAAGTACTTACAGAGTCATCGATTCAATATCTTGAAAAGATGGACAAAGAGGGAAAAGTACAGTTTATGCTCGGAAATAAAAAATGTCTGGCAGTGCATGGTTCGTTAGAGAATCCTTTATGGAAAAGCATATGTCCCGATAAAATACAAAATGATTATTCAGAATATGATTACGTATTTTCCGGGCACTCTCACAGAGAGCATTTCTTCTCTTTGTATTATAAAGCAGATAGTCCTGAATATAGAAACGAAAAGAGGACAATATTTGTCAATCCGGGTTCGGTAGGACAACCTAGAAATCATAATCCGGCAGCTTCTTATGCAATTTTAAATTTGGAAAATAATGAAATCCAATTTAAAAAAGTAAATTATGATATACAGACAGAGCAGAGCAGATTTTCAGATAAAGTAGATGAATTTTATAAAAAAAGATTAGAGCGTGGAATATAAATGAAAAAAGTATACTTATGCATTTCAACAGATGTAATTCAAACAGGACATATTAACATTATTAATGAAGCAGCAAAATTAGGAGAAGTTACAGTGGGTGTATTATGTGATGAATGTGCTGCGAAGTATGAAAGGTATCCATTGATTCCATTGGAAGAAAGAATGAAGATTATAGCAGGTTTAAAAGGGGTGTCACATGTTGTAGTTCAGGAAGATATATACTATGACGATATTTTATATAAACTTAGACCGGATTATGTAGTGCATGGAGATAACTGGAAGCGAGGATATCAAAAGAAGGTTAGAGAAAGAGTTATTCAGGTTATTAGTGAGTGGGGAGGTCAGATTGTTGAACCGCCGTATTATAGAAATGCATCATTTGATTACTTTAGAGGAGCAATGAACGAACTTAGAGGACTTCCGGAACTTAGACGGCAGAAGTTAAAGGATAAGATAGAAAGAGGAGAAATTGTTAAAGTAATTGTTACTTATGATGGAATAAGTGCGCTTTTAGCAGAAAAAACAGAAGTTGAAACAGAAAATGGGAAAAAGCAGTTTGATGCACTTTGGATGTCCAGTCTGTGTGATTCAACGATAAAAGGTAAACCCGATATAGAATTGGTAGATATTTCGTCAAGAGTGAGTGTCGTAAATGATATCATGGAAATAACAACAAAACCGATTATTTTTGATGCGGATACAGGCGGATAGCTTGAGCATTTTGGCTATACCATCAGAACATTGGAAAGAGTAGGCGTATCAGCTGTAATCATTGAAGATAAATGCGGATTAAAAAGAAATTCTTTATTTGGTAATGAGGTTGAGCAGCACCAGGATAGTATTGAAAATTTCTGTGAAAAGATAAAAGTTGGTAAATCAGCTAAAATATCTAAGAATTTTATGATTATTGCAAGAATTGAAAGTTTAATATTAGAACAGGGGATGGAAGATGCACTGGAGAGGGCACAGGAATATGTTAAGTCAGGTGCGGACGGAATTATGATTCATTCCCGTGCCAAGACACCAAATGAGATTTTTGAATTTGCAGATAAGTTTAGAAAAATGGATAGTGAAACACCATTAGTTGTAGTACCAACGACATATGCAATAGTAACGGAAGAAGAATTAAAAGCACATGGCATCAATATTGTTATTTACGCAAATCATACATTGCGTGCTGCATTTCCGGCGGTTCAGAAGGTTATGCAGACAATCTTAGAAAACGGACGCTGTTACGAAGCAAATGAACAGTGTATGTCAATTAAAGACATACTTTCATTAATACCTATAAAATAATTAGGAGACAAAGACTATATGAGATTTTATAGAAAAAAAGAACTTATCTCATATTTAAAAGAGATGAAATGCAAGCAGCAGAAATTACTGTTGTTGCAGAAAAACTATCAAGAAATCCTATTTGATTTGCAGGAATGTGCGATAATAATAGGAGAAGAAATAGAGCGGGAGGATACAATAGATTCAAAAATAATTGTCAAAATATTAGAAGATTATTGCGAAATCATATATCAGATAAGTTTGCTAAATGCACAAGCTATAACACAAAAATATGTTGATAATTTGGATGATAAGCTTTCGCAGGTTATATTCAAAGTGCATGAAATGCATACAGATAAAATAAAAATTGCTTTTTTTCCATATAAAGCATCTATGTGGGATTGTATGGATAGTGTGTGGAAATGTGCTGTTAAAGATGATCAATGTGAAGTTGAGGTCATTCCTATTCCGTTTTTTGAGTTAAATAATGGTAAAAACGAAGCTGTAGAATGTTATGAGGGAAATAGTTTTCCTGAATATGTAGAAATTAGAAATTATAATACATATAATTTGAGTCAAGAACATCCAGATATAGCATATATACATAATCCGTATGATCAATACAATAGAGTTACGATGGTGCATCCGTATTTTTTTTCAAAAGAAATTAAGAAAAATTGTACTGAATTGGTTTATATTCCATATTATATTGCGGGTATATATTCAAATGAACAGAAAATTTGTGAAATGGCAGAACTTCCAGGATTTTATAATTCATCTTGTGTTGTTGTACAGACAGAAGTATATAAAGATGTTTTAGAAAAAAATGGAAAACAATCTAATAAGTGTATTGTTGCAGGGTCGCCTAAATTTGATGCAGTATTGACGAATAAGGAAAAATTGAACTTAGATGAGTATGACAATATATTAAGAAATAAAAAAATTTTCTTATTAAATACGAGTATTAGTGGTTTTTTAAAAAATGCAGAGTGGTTTGCAACTATGAATGAAATAGTGGAGTCTTTTTGCGGAAATACAGAGGGATTTCTAGTGTGGAGACCTCATCCGTTGTTAGAAGCAACGGTAAATGCATTGCGAATAGATGAGCGTGAACAATATATAAAAATGAAAATGAAAATTCAGAATATGCAAAATGCCATTATTGATAGTAGCGCTAATCCTTTAAAAGCAATAAACACAGCAGATGCATTGATTTCTGATTATAGTTCATTAGTTCCACAGTATTATGTAACGGAGAAACCTATTTTGTGTTTAAATGGCAAGAGGGAATATAGAGAAAAATATATTTGTATTTTTGATCATTATGATAGCTATTTTTATAAGGATGGATTATCAATTAAAGATTTTGTAGAGATGGTTCAAAAAGGTGAAGATCCGACGATAGAAGTCAGACGGGCATATATAAAGAAAATGCAATTTGAAAATAATGCGGGTAAAAGAGTACATGAGTTAGTTATGCATAAATTAAAAGAGGATTAGTATTATGGAATATGTTCAATTTTGTAAACTTGTAGATAAAGTAGATAAAACAGCAGAAGATTTAAAAAAATTAGAACCCTTTCGGGTGAAAAGGGCGGTTATAATGGCAGCAGGATTGGGAACTAGAATGCGTCCAATAACGAATAATAAACCCAAGCCGCTAGTTACTGTAAATGGTGTACCGTTAATTGAAACAGGTTTAAAAGCACTTGAAAATGCTGGGATTACAGAAATTTATATTGTAAGAGGATATTTAGGAAATCAGTTTAATTTTTTAACAGACAAGTATCCCAATATTAAATTTATTGAGAATGTATTGTATGATAAAGGAAATAATATTACTTCTATTTTAGCCGCAAAAGAATTTCTTCAAAAAGCATACATTTTTCCAGCGGATTTATATATAAAAAATCAGTCTATAATTAAGCCATACCAATTTCAATCAGGTGCATGGGGAGTAAAAGTAAAAGAGACAGATGATTGGTGCTTAGAAACGACTGATGAAGGAATTGTAAAAAGATGTGGTATAGGGGGAATGAATTGTTATAAAGACATTGGCATTTTTTATTGGAATAAAGAAGACGGAAGTAGATTAGAAAAACATGTTGAACAAGTTTGTAAGCAGGCAGAAGGGCAACAGAGATATTGGAGTAATGTGCCTTTTGTTTTATATCCTGAGGAATATCAAGTCAGAATTAATGAATGTCAGAGTAACGATGTGTTGGAATTTGACACAATAGAGGAACTAAGTAAAGTGGATAGTTCGTATAAAATTTATTTGGAAAGTTAGGTAAAGCATATGCAGAAAAATTGGGGTTATGTATCAGCTCAAGATGAGATTAAAGAATTGTATATTACAAAAGGACAATATATGGGGGGAAATATTGTTGGAATTATAGTTGAACCAAATGAATCAGAAAAGAAAATTGGAGATATTTGTAATGCTAAAACATATGATTTTCCAGTGCGATATGAAGTAGTATATGAAAATGATATGAAAAATATAGAAGATAGATTAAAACAAATTGTGGATGCGTTTGAAAGAGAGGGGTGTAGATGTATTGCATCTACAGGTGGTATTTTGGGAAAGTATCAAAAAATAATCTCAAATAGTACAGAGTTGCCAGTAGTGATGACACCATTAATAATGATTCCGTTTTGTTTGACAACAATTAGTAGCCGAAAGAAGGTATTAATTTTATCTGAAAATGAAATTACAGTAGAACAAGAAATAGCAGTTCAGATGGGGTATGATAATTGCCCACAGATTGAATATGGAAAAATTTTAGGTAATGGTGATATTCAAAGTGTGCAGGATGTCGAACAACAGGGGGATAATATAGGGGCTGTAATATGGGACAGCCCTCAAAAGTGTAATATAAAAACAGTTCCGGTTTATGGAATGAGTGATGTGATAAATTTTATAAAATTAGCAGTTGCTCAAAAACCATATGAAGGTTTTATGTAAGGAGCTTCCTGTATACTTTAAAGAGTAAAGGGAATTGACTAAAAAGAATACCTCTAGTAAATTTAGATTATTACTGACCCGACCGTTGGTAAAATCTAAAAACACAAGAGGTATTCAAAATGAATGTTAAAGCAAGAAAGACAAAAAACATAAGCAACATAATCCAGAACTCTGCTGAGTGGCTGATAAAAAGGTATCGGAGACTGAGCAGGGTTCTGGAAAAGAAACCCGTAAATCAGATGGAGTGTGAAATGCACTACATCAGCACAAAGACGAACGGAAGGCTGTAGTGGTGTAGCGTCCACTGAGTAAATCAGTGCCATGACAGTTGAAGGCAGGTCAGTAACAATCAAACAGAAAAACAAGAGCTGTAGCCGGCAACGGTATTTTCCATGGGGCATGACCCCGTTTAGGAGCTTGGCTGGCACTCAGTGTATGGTAGATGGAACGAAGGAAGTTGGGACACGATCCCCTTAGACACGGAAGGTTCATCATCATAGTTGATCAGAGGGGAAATAGCCTTAATAAAGCAGAGAAAAAGGATGCTTTATTAGTTATACCCACTTATTAGCTGTTCAGTACAAGATACCACGATATCCAACGCTTTAGGCTTTTGTTTTGAGATAAATAAAAATCGTCAAAGCCAGTAAAATCAATAGATTTAGGTTTGACAGAATAGGAAGGAAATATGAGTTATCCATTTGCAGGTTATGATATAGGTGTATTGGTTATGACTTCATGGGTGCCAAAACCTATGGGGCATATATCTCAAGCTGGGAATTATAATTTCCCAGTGTATTATTATCCGGTTGATTCGACAAATACTACAAATATACATGGTGGTGATAAGACAATACTACCAGATTTAGTTAATGCCGCAAAGCACTTAGAAAAAATGGGATGTAAGTGTATAACATCTTCATGCGGATATTTTGCGCATTTTCAAAAGGAGATAGCTGAGGCAGTAGATGTTTCGGTATGTCTATCTTCAATAACATTAATACCGCTTCTTATACCAATGCTTAGAGGTGATGAAAAATTGGCAATTCTTTGTTATAACAAAGAAAAACTGAATTTGGAGTTGTTTAAAGCATGTAATGTTTCGGAGAAGATGTTGGAACGGTGTGTTATTCGGGATGTAATTCATGAAAAAGAATTTTCAAATATAATAAAAGACCAAGGGCATTACAATATTACAAAAGCGAGAGAAGAATTGGTGGATATAACAAAAGATATGAAAAACAATTATAAAATTGGAGCATTTTTATTAGAATGTACAGATATGCCACCGTGTTCATATTATATACAAAAGGAATTAAATGTTCCGGTATTTGATGCAACGAGTATGGTTAAATTTTTAAATAGAATATATGGAAGGATAACAAATGAAGATTAATAGGAAACCAATTCAATTAACGCAGGAACAGTTGAGAAAATTACAATTAACAGAATTAGAATTGTTAGTAGAATTTGATAGAATATGCAGAAAGAATAATATTCATTATATATTGGGATATGGGACATTGTTAGGAGCAGTGCGCCATAATGGATTTATTCCATGGGATGATGATGTAGACGTTTTTTTGATGAGAGATGAATATAATAAGTTTTGTGAAGCATGTAAAACAGATTTAAATACAGAAAAGTTTTTTTTACAGAATTGGGAAACAGATAAAAATTTTAATTCAGGATATGCTAAATTACGAAGAAATGATACACAATATGTTCGGGTTGGACAGGAAAGAATGAAATATCATAATGGTATTTACATAGATATAATGGTTTTTGACAAAGTGATAGATGAAGTTAAAATGCGTGAAAAATTCAAAAAAAAGTGTATTATTTATAGAAAATTATTATATTCTACTGCTGGTTCAATGTGTGAAAAAAATATTTTTAAAAGAATTGGATATAAGATATTAACACTGATACCAAAAGAAAAAGTAAAACAGAAATTTGGGGAATATAGTCAAAAATATAATGATATGAATACATGTTTTGTATTTTCAACTGCTACATTGGGCCACCAGCATTATTGTATTAAATTGTTTCAAAAAACAAAAGAGGCAGAATTTGAAGGACATAAATTTTGGATACCAGAGGATTATGACTGTTTTTTGAATTGGTGCTATGGATGTGATTATATGACATTGCCTCCATTAGAAGAACGTGGACAGCGCGCGCCAGTAACTAAAATAAAGTTTACAGAAGAGTAATAATGATAAAAATTGTATTGGCATATATTATAAATAGTAGAGGAACACATGAAATTATCAATCTGTATAATTACAAAAAATGAAGAGGAAAATATAGAAAGATGCTTGCAGTCTTTTCAAAAGTATGATTTTGAACTTGTAGTAGTAGATACGGGGTCCACAGATCAGACGAAAAATATAGCAGGAAGGTATACATCACATATATATGATTTTGAATGGTGTGATGATTTTGCAGCAGCCAAAAACTATGCAGTATCAAAGGCATCAGAAGAATATGTAATGGTAATTGACAGTGATGAATATTTGAATGATATAGATATAAAGGCAGTAGAAAAATTAATTAAAGAGAATCCGTACAAGGTTGGTCGTATAAAACGTATCAATACATTTGTAAGAGATGGAATCGCTTATGAAAATACAGAAATAATAAATCGTATTTTTTCTAAAAAATTATTCCATTATGAAGGAAAAATACATGAACAGGTAAGTCATTTAAAAGGGAAGGATTATGAAACATATATATTACCGGTAACAATAGGCCATAGTGGATATGATATGCCGGAGGAGGAACGAAAGCAAAAGGCACGGCGGAATATTAAACTGCTCGATTTAGAATTGAAAAGCTTAATCAATGAAAAAATAAGAAACGTGTGCAATTCAGGACAAGAGGATACGCAAAAGTATTTAGAAATATTATCGGAAACGCTGCAACGGGAAGATGAATTTGCACATAGCCTTCAACAAGATGACAGGATGCCATATATTTTATATCAGCTGGGAAAGGGATATTATATGGCGAAGGAATACGAAAAGGCATGCAATTATTTTTCATTGTCATTATCATTTGACTTAAATCCTAAACTGGAATATGTAGTAGATATGGTTGAAACATATGGATATGCTTTAATCAATTCCGGACAGGCCGATAAGGCAATGTTTTTTGAGAATATTTATGATGAATTCGGAAAAACAGCGGATTTTAAATTCCTTATGGGACTTATTTACATGAAGAACGGTTTGTTTGATAAGGCGATAGAGGAATTTAAAAAGGCAACGCAAATGCCTGACGGAAGAATGAAAGGGGTTAATTCATATTTTGCAGACTATAATATAGGGGTTATTTATGAATGTTTGGGAGATATTCAGAATGCTAAGAAATATTATAAGATGTGTGGTGAATATGAACCGGCAAAAGTACGGTTATCAGCCTATTAGTGTGAAGAACAAATTAGTAGGAGGAAACTGCGGGGGCACAGATAAAGGAGTGAAAGAAAACAGATGAAATATTTGGTTGGTGCAGCTAATAATACATGGAGACTGCCGGATGCGATTGGGGCAGCGGCTGATGGAGATACCATTGAGTTTCAGGCGGGGTATTCGCCGGTGGTGGATACGATTATTCTTAATAAAAGCCTTCATTTTAAGGGAAAGGTTACAACGGGGGAAAGTGGAAACCAGAACTTTACCAATGTGATCACCGGAAAATTTAATATCCAACAGTAGGCGAATGTAACCTTTGAAAATCTCTGGATTTGTTATGGCGTGGAAAAAGACAATATCATTAATGGTACAGAACAGTCAGGGATTAGTCTGATAAACTGTGTGTTGGAAAATACACAGGTGGATGGTGAGGTATATCCGATATTTTATATAGGGGATCATTCAAATGTTGTTTTAAGAAGCGTTACCATTATAGAAAACCCTAAATTATATTTGAAAAGCTATGTGGGAAACAGTAAGCTCGAAATGGACAACTGTGTTTTTCAGGACTGTAGGATAATACTGGAGAATGTAGATTTAAAAATGAAAAACTGCACCATTCAGACAGGGGACAGCAATACGATACATGCAATCAAATGTGAGATGCAGATTGAAAATAGTGTCATTAAAGGCAGTGATCCGACAAAGGGATATCCGGCATTATGGCTGGAAAGAAGCAGGGTAAATACAGTATTAAACTGTGTAACACAGCCGGGATATGAGGTATCGGTATCTGTAAACAACGGATCTAGTCTGCATTCACAAGACGATGAATTTACTTCTATAGAAATAGACGACGCAAAAGCTGCATTGCAGAATGTAACCGTTCGTGAAACCGCCGTAGTACAGAATCAGGCAGCAGCCTGCATTCTTGGAGAATTAAATATCCTAGGTGAGAATGACGATAAAATCGACCTTGGTGTCATGAGCAATTCTGTCGTATATGGAGATGCGCTTACCTTAAATCATGTGAATACACCGAATATCAGAATGACCGGGAATTCCGTTTTAAGCTTAAAGCAGCTCAATTACAGCGGCGGAGAAATGAGTGCACTGAATATTGAAGCGGAGAATGGCTGTAAGCGCTATTATCCAAAGAATGGCACTATATCAGCCGCACCGTCAGGCAGCAGCAATGGCAATAATGGCAATTTGGATTCAGATAAGCCGCAGCTCAGTGCAAGGGAGCAGCTCAATCAGTTAATCGGACTTGGCAGTGTTAAGAAAGAGATTGACAAAATGCTTCGCATGGTGGAATTTAACCAGCAGCGTATTGCAAAGGGATTAGAGCCGCAGGAGCAGTCCTATCATTCAGTATTTCTTGGCAATCCGGGAACAGGAAAGACGACCGTTGCCCGTCTGATTGGAGAAGTTTTATTTGAATCCGGAGCATTTAAGAGTGATGAATTTAAATTAATAGAAGCATCAGAGCCGGACTTTATTTCCCAGAATGTAGGTGGAACAGCACAGCAGACACTGGCATTATTGGAAAAAGCCAAAGGTGGTGTGCTCTTTATCGATGAGGCATATGCCTTGAATAAAAAAGATGCCAATGTAGACTTTGGTATTGAAGCAATCAATACAATCTTAAAGTATATGGAAGACCATCGTGGAGAAATCATGATTATCTTTGCCGGCTATACCAAAGAGATGGAGGAGTTCTTAAAGACTAATCCGGGACTGACTTCCCGTGTGCCAAATAAATTTGTCTTTGAGGATTACACACCGGATGAGATTGTTGAGATTGGCGAAAAAGATCTGGTAAAGAAGCAGTATAAATTTGAAAATGAAGAATATTATGCGCAGCAGGTAAAACGTGCATATCGTAATTCTTTAGACCACAGCAATGCCCGTTGGATTCGTAACTTTAATGAAAAACTGCTGAAAGCTTTTGCCAATCGTGTGATGAATGCCGGAACAGAGGACTTGGAAACCATTACCAAAGCAGACATTGATGAGGTTCTTGCACAGGGAAGATATCAGGCATCCGGCAAGAAAGATGAGGATGCACTGGAACGTCTGCAAAAGCTCATTGGAATCAATGGTGTAAAAGAACAGGTAAACCGCTTTATTTCACTGGTAGAATTAAATCACCGGAGAGAAGAACAGGGTATGGAAAACAGCGATTTTACACTGCATTCACTATTCCTTGGTAATCCGGGAACCGGTAAGACAACTGTGGCACGTATTGTAGGCGAGGTGCTTTATCAGAAGGGTATTATCAGTCAGAAGAAATTTATCGAGGTATCTAGAAGTGACCTTGTGGCAGGTTATATCGGTCAGACAGCCAAGAAGACAAGAGAAGTCTTAGAGTCAGCACTGGGCGGGGTACTTTTCATTGACGAAGCCTATTCACTGAGCCAGGGCAGTGACAATGATTTCGGTAAGGAAGCTATTGACGAGATTTTGAAATTTATGGAAGACCATAGAAAAGACATGGTCATCATTTTCGCGGGATATACCAAAGAAATGTCAGAGTTCCTGCAGATGAATTCCGGTCTTGCCAGCCGTATTCCGCATACGTTTGATTTTGAGGACTACACACCTGATGAAATCGTTAAGATTGGTCTTCTCGGCTTACATAATGCGTCATATAAAGTGGATGAGGCCGCATATGCCGATCTGGTAAAGAATAACTACAGTCTGACCTCTGACCACAGTAACGGACGATGGGTAAGAAACTTAAATGAGGAACTGATTATGGTGATGTCAGAGCGGGTTGCCCATACGCAGGATGCGGATATTAACCGGATTTTGCAGGAGGATTTAGATGCAGTCCGCGCAGGAAATCGTGGAGGACGTACATTAAAAAATGCACAGGATGGCAGCGGCAAGATAGTTGCAGATGAAAACGGATATGCAGTACCGCCAGCCAACAGCTGATTCTGGAAAATTTTGTAAAAAAATTGAAATGTCATTAAATTATTTTACGAATGATATTTGATTGACAGGATAGAATAATTATTATATTATAATTATAGAAAGGTCTCCATTAACCTTATAGTTTTAAATTATAAAAGAGATGAACGTTAAAGAGGGTCTCCATTAACCTTCGGTAATCAGTCCGTAAAGAGATGAACATTAAAGAATGGGAAGCACAGTCTTCCCATATTTTTTTACTAAAATACAAAGGAGTATTATAATGTTTGTGCTAGAGGGGAATCTGACATTTATTAATATTGACCAGGATTATTTAAAAAGACTGCATGACGTATGTACTGAAGTATATTATAAGCCTAGAGGGTATGAAAATAAACCGTATATAGGAATTCTTATAAATAAAGAAGGCAGAAAATATGTTATTCCGTTATCGTCCGCTAAAGAAAAACATAAAACATGGAAAAATGTTAATAAAGAATGTTATTTGATTTATGAATATGTAAAAAAATCCTGTATGGGGGAAAATGAAATCTGGGTGGAAACAGAACCGGATAATGTGAAACACATATTATCTGTTATAGATATTAAGAAGATAATTCCTATAGTGGACGGCTTATATAGCAGAGTGAATATTAATGATGATAATAGTGATACAGACGAGATAAGAAAATATAAGGATTTATTAAACAAAGAATATGTTTTTATATTAAAAATAATCGATGAAATAATTGATAAAGCGAATAAACTTTATGATAAACAGATGGAGCATGGAAAGATTGCTAAATTCTGTTGTGATTTTAAAAAATTAGAAAAAGTAGCAGATCATTATAAATGAAGTGGAAGCCTGTCTGTCAACGGATAGGCATTATATTTAAAGAAGATTTTACAAATGAAACTAGAAAAATATCAGTTTCATTCATAAGAAGGATGATTATTAAATGGAAAGTAAAGAAGTGATAGCGCGTATAGGGAAAATCTTAAAAGATAATACTGCGATAACAGAAGATGAGTATATTGCTGTTATGAATATATTTTGTGAGAATACTTTTGACTATGACATACAACAATTATATAACAATTTTGAAAAAACAAAATATGATTATTATATACCAGAAAAGATTTTGATGAGATGTTATAAAAATAAAAGTTATTCAAAAGCGTTATCATTATTGGCAGAAGATATGGATTCGGAAAATAAGACATATGAATGGGGAATATTATTTCATAATAAAGGGATTTGGCTGCTTAATAGAGATATAAAAGTTTCGAATACACAATTTAGTTCCAAAAGGACGGTATTTAAAATCTTATTTACAAATAAAACAGATTCTAAATATTTTAAATATTTTAATCACGAATATTTGCTGGGGTATGACAAAGATATATATTTTTTTAGGGATATCATTACATATAAAAATATAAAATTTCCATCTGTTAAATCAGACAGCTGGAATGCCTATTTCGGCTGCATTAAAAGATTTATGGATTATTATATTTCAGAAAAGGGGCATTATATTGAGGATATTGATAAATGTTATAGAAATATAAAATTATCTGATTATGAAGTCTACATAAAAGACAATGGAACCATAAAAACACCTAATACAGCCAAAAATCAATTCTTTTATATAAAATCTTTTATATTAAGTCAGACCTATAATAAGGAATTTGATATAAGCAGTAATGAAATAATAAGCAGATGTAAAGATATTTTGGATAAGCCAGCGGAAAATGTAGATGAAACAGATATAAAAAAAATAGCAGGAATTATAAAATGTATAGAAAATCAAAGAAATGGCAAAAGAAACAAAACGATATTTCTAATTTTGCTATGCTTTGGAATGGAAAGAAGAAAGATATGTGCATTAACGTGGAATGACATAGATAAAAAATGTGAAAAGATCAAAATGGGAAAGCATGAAATGGTAATGCCGCATATATTACAGCAAAGTTTTAAAGAATTAAAACAGGAAAAAAATGATGATGCAACATATGTCTTTGGCAATTCCAGAACAAATTGGCAAAAACCGTTACCGGAAAGTGGAATTAATGGGGTTTTGGAATTTATCAAAAATATTAATACACAAGATGAGTTCTATAAAAAATTTTCGCCGGGGAATATACGAAAATGGCTTTTTAGATTTTTACTTAAAGAAAATCCGTTACAGGATGTGTTAGTACTAATGAATATACCAATTAGCAACATTTCTAATTATATCAGTGATGAAGAAATGATAGAATTTACTACAGACAAACTTTCAAAGGGAGAAAAATATCTGCTTGAGGATTTTATGAATGATGTTGAAAAATTATTATAATGGATTGAATTCTAACAAAATCTTACTTTTTACCACCAGACAGTTATGCTACCACAGCGCCGGATTTTTTGCGGCGCAGCTGGCAGATGCACTGGAAAATGCAGGGTATCAATGTGAATTGTGCGAAATCCCGGAAGATGGCATCGCGGGAGAAATGCGTGAGCAGGCAGTACCGGCAAAAGATACGGCGGGGGAGATTTCGCCGCAGGCAGCAGCCGTGCTGGAGCGTTATATCGGAAAGGAATACGCGGCGGTCATTGACTTTAATTCCAAGCTGCCGCGGCTGATGTGCGATGATGACACCTATTATCTGGACACCATTCAGGCACCGTTTTTTAACTACATTTTAGACAATCCACTGTATCACCATGCAACACTGCAATGTCCGTTACAGCGGTATCATGTGCTTTTGGTCGATGAAGAACACGCCGCCTATGTACGGAAGCATTATCCGCATATTCAGGGTGCGCATATGCTGTCGCTTGGTGCCAATGAAGCGGTTATCGGAAAGGCATTTGAGCAGAAGCAGGAAAATGTATTATTTATGGGGACATACCGCAGCCCGGAAATATATCTGGAGCAGATTCGTAGTCAGGATACACAGGCGCAGAAAGAAATGCTGCAAATGATTGAGCGGATTCAGGCAGAGCCGGATTTATCCGTGGAGCGCGCATTAAGAGCTGTTTTGGAAGAACAGGATAGAAAAATTTCAGAAGAAGATTTTGCATTGCTGATGAATACATACTATCCGGTGGAAATGTATCTGCGCAATTATGACAGGGAACAGCTGGTGACGGCACTCGTCCGTGCAAAAATTCCGGTAAGAATTGTAGGTGACTGGTGGGAGCGGTACGCATATGCCGCTGCGCCGAATCTGCAATTGGAGCAGCCGGTTGCATTTGACCGTTCATTTGATAAAATTGCGGGAAGTGCCGTGATAGCGGATTCGTCCCCGTTTTTTAAAATGGGAATCCATGACCGTGTGTTTGCGGGCATGGCAAATCACACAGCAGTTCTGACCGATGAAAGTCCTTACAGAAAAAAAGTTTTCGGACAGACGGAAAATAATGCAGACTGCCAGGTCATTTTTTATCCCCCGGAAAATCCACAACGGGTGTGTGATGTGGCAGAGGAATTGTTGACAAACCGCGGCAGACGTAAAGACCTTGTGGATAAGGCATACGAAATGTATCAGAAAGAGTTTACATGGGATAAAGTGGCAGAACGGTTTGTAAAGCTTTTGGCAGAATAATTTACAAGAACGTTTAATAAGTGTTATAATAAAACATAAATGTAAGAAACTTTTGTCACTTACATCGTGATAAAATAGATTGTCGGAGGACGGATTATGCAGGATACGAATTCGATTTATGGACTGTTAAAGGAAAGTGCACAAAAATATGCCGAGAAAACAGCCGTTTTATATGATACATTTGCAGGAAGTTATGAAAAGCTGTTTCGGGATGTGACCAATAAAGCGATTCATTTACAGCATTTTGAAGGAAAACGGGTTGCGCTTTACGGGCCGGCATCTTACCGGTGGATTGTCAATTTATTCGGGATTATTCTGGCGGGAAAAGATGTAGTGCTTGTGGATTCCTTTCTGCCGCATAAGGAGCGGGAAAGTCTGCTGGAAAAAGTAGGCGTGGATTATATTTTATCTTCCACGAACCAGTATATTCTTGCAGACAGCCATGCCATCATGATACCGGGGGCGGAAAAAGATGATGTGGAAGGCGCGTATGATACAAACACACCGGAGGGAAACGTGCTGGTCTTTACGGCGACGGATAAGGAGTCTGATAAAGCAGTTGTGCTGACAACACAGAATCTGATGTATACGGTCAATGCAATGAACAATCACTGTTATTGTACGGAGCAGGACAGAGTACTTGCACAGACCATGCTGTTTCACATTTTCGGACTGGTTTACAGTCTGTTGTGGCCGTTGGCAAACGGCGCGTGTGTATGTGTCGGACGCGGACTGCGCCATATTGATGCCGAAACATATTATTATAAGACAACGATTCTTCCGGGTACACCGTCCATGATTGAATACTTAAAGAGAATCAAAGCATTTAATCCGGAACTGCGTACGATTGTCATTGGCGGCGCACCGAGCAGTTATAAGTTGTTTGAAAATTTAAAAGACCGCAATTACAACGTGTATACAATATACGGCATGGCAGAGTGCAGCGGTGGCATAGCCGTCAACCGTGAAATGGACGGCTCGTATGAATTGTATGATGATGAAGCGGTGCAGCTGGGCGCAGACGGAGAAATTTTAGTCGGCGGTCACTGTGTCATGAAAGAGTATGACAAGGACGAACAGACAACGAAGGAAGTTTTAAAAGATGGTATGTTCCATACCGGGGACTATGGACGGATGAACCGTTATGGCAGACTGGTGATTACAAAAAGAAATCCGGGTGTGTTACAGCTTCCGACCGGTGAAAAAATCTGCCGCCGGGTAATTAATGAGGAAATCACGGCAATTCACGGTGTTGCGGAAAGCTATCTCACAATGGACGGGGACAGGCTCACCACTGTAATCGTACCGATTGATAAAGAGATGACAGCGGACCGTATGAAGAAAAAGATTGATAAATACAATGAAAAGAAAGGATACCGCTGGGAAATCCAGAAAGTCATTGTATTAAAACAGAGCCTGCCAAAGCTTGAAAACGGTGAGGTAGATGGTGAAGCAATTAAGGAAATGTTAGAAACGGGACAATATTAATGATAAAAAGGGACAGAAAAAATTAGCAGGTCACATGACACAAGCTTACTTTTCTGTCCCTTTTGGTGTATCAACCATACCGAATTGAAGCCGTACAATGATAATAAATTTATTCTTTATGCCTCTGCATTAATTGATAGTAACGGGGTTACAGATAACCGTCAAAAATCATGCCGGTATAGGCGGATAAATTATAGGGGTCATTTGTCGGGCGGAGCGGGTTTTTATAGGCGATAATCTTATTGTTGACATAATCCATAGGATTGAGTGAAATGTCTTCCGCTTTTTTCTGAACAGCCTGTTTAAAGGCATTCAGACCTGAAAAAATGTCGCCTAATGTGCCGTTATCTGCGGCAGAAATAATGGCATCACGGTCAACGGCAATCGTACCATTATCGGTAACGCTTAACCCGTTTTCATTTAAAAGGTGGTTGTAAGATTTTGCAATGCCTGCAAAGTCCTTTTTTAACTTTTCATTTCCTTCAAAATGTTCGTTGGCATCATTGGCTGTTACCGAAATCAAGTTGTTATAGCCGCCGATTAATTCGCCGATACTGTCGGCAATTGCATCGGTGTCGGTATTCATGCTGATGGTGACAGGCGCTTTGCCGGTTGTATCAAAAAAGGTCAGTACATAATTATTATCAATTGTCACCTCATTTGAAACAGAGGTGGCAGTTGTTCCGTTTACAGAATATACAGCATTTGCCGGATACTGTGTCACGCGGTCCAGACCCAGTGTAGATACCAGTTCGGTATTGGAATCGGAAGCATCTGAGGAATTCTGGGACTGGATATGGAAAATCGTCGGAGAAATTCCCCTGATGCCTGTTGCATCGGATGTGATGGAAATAGCAGAGTTGCCAAGACCATCCGTTAAAAGCTGTGCGTTTAACCCAATATCAGCCTGGTTAATCAGACGTGCAATCTTTTGCTGGGTATCGGTTACGGTGTCAGTAGCGTTTACGCCGAACTCAAACTGATATGTCAAATCCTGCACCTGCAGATCAAATGAGTACTCACCTGCTGCAAACGGCTTAGAATTTGGCTGTAAGAAGTTGCCGGTGTTTGTCTGTGGACAGGCAAGCTGTGAAACGGTAACTTCAAGCGGTTCATAATCCTGCACACAAGAATCTCCGATATATTCGGCATCGATGACCTGCGGCGAACTGGATGTTGCAGAACGTTTGTATGTAATGGAATCTGTGGATTCATCGGAAAGCTCATCTGCAATCTGGCTTAATTCCCGTGCATTTTCTTTTAAATCAATAGCATATTTTAATGCCGCGTCAGAAAAATCAATCTTATAAGAAGGGGTCTGACTGTTGATTTTTTGTAATCTGCCAAAGGTGCTTTTGAGCTGGGCCTTTGAATGGGTATCATATTTAGAATATTCTCTGTGACCGTACTGGGCGGCATAGTAGTTATAAACCGAATTGATCATCGTCACGAACCTCCTTGTCTGCAATAATCTATATCTCGTGTATTGTGGTTATTAGTGGTAAGCTGTGAAGTTACAAAAACTATAATAGACAGCTTTACGTAAAAAAGCTGAATGTCCCGTTGGAAAATCCGTTTTCCATGTGGGGCATTTGTAAAAAAAGCAATTATCTAAAATGATTGGATAATATTATATACTAATATATTCGGAATGTCACGCAGTTTCTTTAAGGAAAATTTAAAGATTTGGATTAAAAAATTTGTCAAAAAAGATATTGACGAGTGGCTGTTTACTATGATAAACTAGAACGGCTATGGAAGCGGTCTTTTTTTTATGCCTAAAAAAGAACCAATTGGTGTAGAATCTCATACACCTACAAAAATTTAACGAAAATTGGAGGTGGAAGTTGTGCGCGTTAAGATAACATTGGCATGTACAGAGTGTAAACAGCGTAATTACAACACTACGAAGGATAAGAAAACTCATCCGGACAGAATGGAAACAAAGAAGTACTGTAAGTTCTGTAAATCACACACATTACACAAGGAAACCAAGTAATTTGGAGCAGTGAGGTAAAAGCTATGGGTGAAACTGTTAAAACAAAAAAACAGAAAAAAAGCTGGTTCAAAGGTTTAAAGGCTGAGTTCAAGAAAATTGTCTGGCCTGACCAGAAGTCACTTACAAAGGAAACTGCTGCGGTTGTGATTGTATCCGTTGTAGTCGGTGTAATCATTTCAGTAGTGGACTTGATTGCCCGCTTTGGTATCGAATTCTTGGTGAAGTAAGGAAAAGGTGATTAGATGGACGAAGCAAAATGGTATGTTGTCCATACTTATTCTGGTTATGAGAATAAGGTAAAGGCAAACATCGAAAAAACAGTTGAAAACAGAAATCTTCAGGACCAGGTTCTCGAAGTCATCGTTCCGCTTGAAACGGTTGTTGAAGTAAAGAACGGTGCAACAAAGTCTGCCCAGAAGAAGATGTTCCCTGGATACGTACTCATTAACATGGTGATGAACGATGACAGCTGGTATGTTGTCCGCAACACCCGAGGCGTTACAGGATTTGTAGGTCCGGGATCCAAACCGGTACCGCTCACTCCGGCTGAAATTAAATCACTTGGAATTACCCTTCCGGGAACTGAGGCTCCAAAGCCGGTTGTCCAGTTTGCTGGTAAAGTTGGTGACCAGGTAATGATTCTTTCAGGAGCATGGGAGAATACAGTTGGGGAAATTACAGCAATTAATGACGGCAAGCAGTGCCTGACCATTAATGTAGAAATGTTCGGCCGTGAAACACCGGTTGAGATTGGTTTTACAGACGTAAAACTTATGTAACAGAAAGCTTAAGCAGCTGCTTATGGGCATATAGGCAGTGAGGCATAAGCGTGGGAGATTGAAGCGGCAGATTTAAATCAGCCGTATCTTTCGCCAATTACCACATAATATTTAGGAGGTGCCTAAAATGGCAAAGAAAGTAACAGGTTATATCAAATTACAGATTCCTGCCGGCAAAGCTACACCGGCTCCACCAGTTGGTCCAGCTCTTGGTCAGCATGGTGTAAACATTGTAGAGTTTACAAAGCAGTTCAATGCAAAGACAGCAGATCAGGGAGATTTAATTATCCCGGTTGTTATCACAGTATATGCTGATAGAAGTTTCAGCTTTATTACAAAGACTCCGCCGGCAGCAGTTCTTTTAAAGAAGGCTTGCAACATTAAGTCAGGTTCTGGTACACCAAACAAGACAAAGGTTGCAAAGATTTCTAAGGAAGAAATCAAGAAGATTGCTGAATTAAAGATGCCAGACTTAAATGCTGCATCTATCGAGACTGCTATGTCTATGATAGAAGGAACAGCAAAGAGTATGGGAATCGTTGTAGAAGATTAATTGATTCATATTAATTTGATATATGTGGGAGGAAAGCAAGTCCCTTCCGATATTACCACTAGGAGGTTTTTTGATAATGAAAAGAGGAAAGAAATACGTTGAAGCGGCTAAGTTAATCGACCGCGCAACATTATATGAAGCTACAGATGCAGTTGCTCTTGTAAAGAAGTCTGCAGTAGCAAAATTTGACGAAACAATTGAAGCTCATATCAGAACAGGTTGTGATGGACGTCATGCTGATCAGCAGATCAGAGGTGCAGTTGTTCTTCCACACGGAACAGGTAAGACTGTTAAGGTTTTAGTTTTCGCTAAGGGTGCTAAGGCTGAAGAAGCTGAAGCAGCAGGCGCTGATTTCGTAGGCGGTGAGGAACTGATTCCTAAGATTCAGAATGATAACTGGTTCGATTTTGATGTTGTTGTTGCAACACCTGACATGATGGGCGTTGTTGGTCGTCTGGGACGTGTACTCGGTCCTAAGGGCTTAATGCCAAACCCGAAGGCTGGTACAGTTACAATGGATGTAACAAAAGCTGTTAATGATATCAAGGCTGGTAAGATTGAATACAGACTTGATAAGACAAATATCATTCACGTGCCAATTGGTAAGGCTTCATTTACTGAAGACCAGTTAGCGGACAACTTCCAGGCTATTATGGATGCAATCGTTAAGGCAAAGCCTTCAACATTAAAGGGTCAGTATTTAAGAAGTGTTGTACTTACTTCTACAATGGGTCCTGGTGTTAAGGTCAGCACAGCAAAATATGTTGGCTAATTTGTAAAAAACGGTTGACAACCTATATATGAAGATAGTATACTATCATTTGTTTGTGTGATACATCACACAATGCAATATTTTGCCTAAGACAGCAGGTCCCCATCCGGGGTTAAAGGTTATTCGCCTACCGAGGATTATGAAATGCGGCAGACAGACAGTCTGCGGTATATTAAGACATGAATCTACGTCCTCTGAAGTCTTGTGCTTTGGAGGACTTTTTTATGAATTGGGCAGAATTTATCCCTCTGGTGGGATACAAATCTAACAGGAGGTAACAAATTCATGGCAAAGGTAGAACTTAAAGCACCTATCGTAGACGAAATTTCAGGACACTTAAATGGCGCGCAGGGCGTTGTTTTAGTTGACTACCGTGGCTTAACTGTAGAGCAGGATACACAGCTTCGTAAGCAGTTAAGAGAAGCCGGTGTCGTTTACAAGGTATATAAGAATACTTTAGTAAAGAGAGCTATCGCAGGTACAGAATTCGAGCCAATGACAGATATGCTTGAAGGACCTACAGCAATTGCTATCTGCGCTACAGATGCAACAGCTCCGGCTAGAATCCTTAGCAACTTCGCTAAGACAGCTGAAGCTCTTGAATTAAAGTGCGGTGTTGTTGAAGGAACATACTACGATGCAGCTGGCATTCAGACAATTGCTTCTATTCCGTCAAGAGACGAACTTCTCAGCAAGTTCCTTGGAAGCATCCAGTCACCTATTACAAACTTTGCACGTGTTATTAAGCAGATCGCTGAAAAGAACGAAGAAGTTGCTTAATTTCCGTGTCCGGATACAAAACGTATCCATGGAAATGTTGAACAGAGTCTGTACGGATACCGTATGGACGGTCCGGGCAGCAGCCCAATAATATAAAAGGAGAGTAAATAAATGACTACACAGGAAATCATTGAAGTTATTAAGGGATTATCAGTATTAGAATTAAACGATTTAGTTAAGGCTTGCGAAGAAGAATTCGGCGTATCTGCAGCAGCAGGCGTTGTTGTTGCAGCAGCAGGTGCTGGCGCAGCAGCAGGTGAAGAAAAGACAGAATTCGACGTAGAACTTACAGAAGCTGGCGCTAACAAGGTTAAGGTTATCAAGGTTGTTCGTGAAATCACAGGTCTTGGCTTAAAGGAAGCTAAGGAAGTTGTTGATGGCGCACCTAAGGTTGTTAAGGAAGGCGCTTCTAAGGAAGAAGCTGAAGAAATTCAGAAGAAGCTTGAAGCTGAAGGCGCTAAGGTTACTCTTAAGTAATTTTACCCACAACAGTATCAATATAAAATTAAGAACCGGATTCCTGCGGGAGTCCGGTTTTTTACGTTATAGAAATACTGTACGGCAGCGGTGTAATTCGTGAAAATGAATTTACTTTCAATTCTGAAAATGTTATAATATTCATAATTATGCGCGCAAATGTAATAAAAAGGAAAACTGGTAAAAATTATCATGTATAGTGCTTGACAGACAAGTGACTGTATGCTATTATGGACAATGCACTATTGTGTATGCTTATGCTTTTTTATTGCATTGCATATTAAAAATATCAGATTTTATATAAAAATAAACACAAGGGGTGAAACGTCAATGGAGAAAAACAGAATGCGTCCGGTCAAGGCAGGCAAGAGCATGAGAATGAGCTATTCAAGACAGAAAGAAGTTCTTGAAATGCCGAACCTTATTGAAGTTCAGAAGGACTCTTATCAGTGGTTCCTGGATGAAGGGTTAAAAGAAGTTTTTGATGATATCTCTCCAATAGCAGACTACAATGGCAGATTGAGTCTGGAATTTGTTGACTTTGCTTTATGCGAAGATGATGTCAAGTATTCTATTGAAGAATGTAAGGAAAGAGATGCTACATATGCAGCACCTCTGAAGGTAAGAGTAAGACTCCACAATAAGGAAAGTGAAGATATCAGCGAACATGAAATTTTCATGGGCGACCTTCCACTTATGACAAAGACGGGAACATTCGTTATCAACGGAGCAGAACGAGTTATCGTCAGCCAGCTGGTACGTTCACCAGGTATCTATTACGATATCCAGAAGGATAAGTACGGTAAGATTTTCCTTTACAGCTCACAGGTTATCCCAAACCGTGGTGCATGGTTAGAGTATGAAACAGATGCCAACGATGTGTTCTATGTTAAAGTAGATAGAAATAAAAAGGTTCCTGTAACCGTGCTGATTCGTGCACTCGGTTTCGGAACAAATGCTGAAATTATTGATATTTTCGGCGAAGAACCAAAGCTTCTTGCTACAATGGAGAAGGATACTTCTACAAACTATCAGGAAGGTATTTTAGAGCTTTATAAGAAGTTAAGACCGGGTGAACCGTTATCTGTAGATAGTGCGGAAGCGCTGATTTCAGGTATGTTCTTTGATCCGAGAAGATATGACCTTGCAAAGGTGGGAAGATATAAGTTTAATAAGAAGCTTTCTTTCAAGAGCAGACTTTCAGGACATATCCTTGCAGATGATGTTGTGGATACACAGGGCAATGTCATTGCACAGGCAGGCGATAAGCTTGACAGAGAAACAGCACAGGCAATTCAGGATGCAGCGGTTCCGGCAGTCTTCTTAAATGTAGATTTAAGAAACAGTGACGGTACAATTACAACAAAGAGAGTAAAAGTGCTGTCTAACATGGCAGTTGATATTACAAAATGGGTTGATATTTCAAAGGAAGAAGCAAGAGAACTCGGTGTTACAGAAGCTGTATTCTTCCCTGTACTCAGCCAGATTTTAGCTGAAAATGAATCACTTGAAGAAATCAAAGAAGCAATCTGCAAGAACATTGCCGATCTGATTCCAAAGCACATTACTGTAGAAGATATTATTGCTTCTATTAATTATAATATGCACCTTGAATACGGCGTTGGTACAAAGGATGATATTGATCACCTTGGTAACAGACGTATCAGAGCGGTCGGCGAACTGTTACAGAACCAGTTCAGAATCGGTATTTCCAGAATGGAAAGAGTTGTCAGGGAAAGAATGTCCACACAGGACTTAAGCGGTATTTCTCCGCAGTCACTGATTAACATTAAACCGGTTACGGCAGCGATTAAGGAATTCTTTGGAAGTTCCCAGCTGTCACAGTTCATGGATCAGAATAACCCGTTGTCAGAAATTACGCATAAAAGACGTCTTTCTGCATTAGGACCGGGTGGTCTGTCAAGAGATCGTGCCGGTTTCGAGGTTCGAGATGTTCACTATACACATTACGGAAGAATGTGTCCTATTGAAACACCTGAAGGTCCGAACATCGGTCTGATTAACTCACTTGCATCTTATGCAAGAATTAACGAATATGGTTTTGTAGAGGCACCGTACCGTCTGGTAGACAGAACCGATCCAAAGAATCCGCGTGTTACCGATGAAGTACAGTACTTTACGGCTGATGAAGAAGATGATTATCATGTAGCACAGGCGAATGCGGAAATTGACGAAGAAGGACATTTCGTTAAGAATACTGTATCCGGCCGTTACAGAGAAGAAACTTCTGAATTTGACAAGACACAGATTGAATTAATGGACGTATCGCCAAAGATGGTATTCTCTGTTGCGACATCCATGATTCCGTTCCTTCAGAACGATGACTGTACACGAGCGCTGATGGGTTCCAACATGCAGCGTCAGGCCGTACCGCTTCTGATGACAGAAGCACCGGTTATTGGTACAGGTATTGAAAATAAGACAGCAAGAGACTCAGGTGTCTGCGTTGTAGCAGAAGCAGACGGTGAAGTTCTTTTGTCTGAATCTGATAAAATTATTGTAAGAGAAGATGACGGCAAGGTACATGAGTATAAGCTGACAAAGTTCTCAAGAAGTAACCAGAGCAACTGCTATAACCAGCGTCCAATCGTATTTAAAGGTGACAAGGTGAAGGAAGGCGATGTTATCGCAGATGGTCCTTCTACACAGAATGGTGAAATTGCATTAGGTAAGAACCCGTTAATCGGTTTCATGACATGGGAAGGTTACAACTACGAAGATGCTGTATTATTAAGTGAACGTCTGGTGCGTGATGATGTATACACTTCTATCCATATTGAAGAATATGAAATTGAAGCCCGTGATACAAAGTTAGGACCGGAAGAAATCACAAGAGATATTCCTTCCGCAAGCAGTGATTCTATCAAGGATCTGGATGAAAACGGTGTGATCCGCATCGGTGCAGAAGTACGTGCCGGAGATATTCTGGTTGGTAAAGTAACACCAAAGGGTGAAACAGAACTGACAGCCGAAGAAAGACTGCTTCGCGCAATCTTTGGTGAAAAGGCAAGAGAAGTAAGAGATACTTCATTAAAGGTACCTCATGGTGAATATGGTATCGTTGTGGCAGTGAAGACATTTACAAGAGAAAACAGCGATGAACTGGCACCGGGTGTCAGCAAGTCTGTCCGCATCTATATTGCACAGAAGAGAAAGATTTCTGTAGGTGATAAGATGGCCGGCCGTCATGGTAACAAGGGTGTCGTTTCCAGAGTTCTCCCTGTGGAAGATATGCCATTCCTTCCAAACGGACGTCCGCTTGATATCGTCTTAAACCCTCTGGGTGTGCCTTCACGAATGAATATCGGACAGGTGCTTGAAATCCATTTAAGTCTTGCAGCAAAGGTGCTTGGCTTTAACATTTCTACACCGGTATTCGACGGTGCAGACGAAAATGATATTATGGATACACTGGATATGGCAAATGACTATGCAAATACACCTTTTGACGATGAAGAATTACAGCGTGAAAAGGCAGCTGCACAGGAAAATGGCGAAGATTATCCGGAAGATATGGTAACATTTACAGATAAATATAAAGAACTGCTGAATCCTGACGTATTCCAGTATCTGAGTGACAACAGAGCACACAGAGAAGAATGGAAGGGTGTTCCGATCGGACGTGACGGTAAGGTAAGACTGCGTGACGGACGTACAGGTGAATATTTTGACAGTCCTGTAACAATCGGTTTCATGCACTACTTAAAGCTCCATCATCTGGTTGATGATAAGATTCATGCACGTTCAACAGGTCCTTACTCACTTGTAACACAGCAGCCGCTCGGTGGTAAAGCGCAGTTCGGTGGACAGCGTTTCGGTGAAATGGAAGTTTGGGCACTGGAAGCTTACGGTGCATCATATACATTACAGGAAATCCTGACTGTGAAGTCCGATGATGTTGTAGGACGAGTTCGTACTTACGAAGCAATCATCAAGGGTGAAAATATCCCTGAACCGGGTATTCCGGAATCCTTCAAGGTACTTTTAAAGGAACTCCAGTCCCTGGCATTAGACGTAAGAGTGCTTGATAAGGATAACAATGAAGTGAAACTGCTTGAAAGCTCTGAATACGAAGTAACTGACTTCAAGAAAGTTCTTGATGATGGCAGATACAGACGTGACAGCAGAGAAGAGGAAGCAGAATATGCTAAGAATGGTTCAACCATTCAGACAGTCGGTGAAGACGGCTTTGAAGATGCAGAGGATGTAGAGTATGCCGGCGATGATGCATTTGATGATGCAGATGATTATGGCGATGGCAATTCAGATATGATGGATTAATAGAAGGGAGCACGATCATGGCAGAAGAATCAAAAAGAGATTTGACCAGTCAGTCTATGAAGTTTGATAAGATTCAGATTAAACTGGCTTCTCCGGAGGATATTTTAGAGTGGTCTCACGGTGAGGTTACAAAGCCGGAGACAATCAACTACAGAACTTTAAAACCGGAAAAAGATGGTTTGTATTGTGAAAGAATCTTTGGACCGAGTAAGGACTGGGAGTGTCACTGCGGTAAATATAAGAAAATCAAAGATAAGGGTATTATCTGCGATAAGTGTGGTGTCGAAGTAACAAAGGCCAGTGTCCGTAGAGATCGTATGGGACATATCCATTTAGCGGCTCCTGTTTCCCATATCTGGTATTTTAAGGGAATTCCTAGCCGTATGGATCTGATTCTGGACATCGGACCGAAGAACCTTGAAAAAGTATTATATTTTGCAGCTTATATTGTAATTGATCCGGGTACGACAGAAATTCCGTTCAAGAAGATTTTAACAGAACAGGAATACCGTGAACTCTACGATCAGTACGGCAATACATTCCGTGTCGGCATGGGTGCGGAAGCCATTTATGAACTGCTTAAAAATGTAGATTTGGAATCAGAAGTTGCAAAGTTAAAGGAAGAACTTGAAAATACAACTTCCCAGAAGGCAGCAAGACTCATTAAGAGAATTGAAGTCATGGAAGCGTTTTTAACAGCCGGAACAAGACCGGAATGGATGATCTTAACTGAAATTCCGGTAATCCCACCGGATTTAAGACCAATGGTACAGTTAGACGGTGGACGTTTTGCAACATCCGATTTAAATGACTTATATAGAAGAATCATCAACAGAAACAACAGACTTGCACGTCTGATTGAGCTGGGCGCTCCGGAAATCATTATCCGTAATGAAAAGAGAATGCTTCAGGAAGCTGTTGATGCTCTGATTGATAACGGACGTAGAAACGGACGTCCGGTAACAGGTCCTGGTAACAGAGCGTTAAAGTCACTTTCAGACCTGTTAAAGGGTAAGCAGGGACGTTTCCGTCAGAACCTCCTTGGTAAGCGAGTTGACTATTCAGGCCGTTCTGTTATCGTTGTAGGTCCTGAATTAAAGATTTATCAGTGTGGTCTTCCAAAGGAAATGGCAATTGAGCTGTTTAAGCCGTTTGTTATGAGAGAACTGGTAAGACGTGGACTGGCTGACAATATTAAGAAAGCGAAAAAGAGCGTAGAACATCTTGAAAACAGCGTATGGGATGTGCTGGAAGATGTTATCAAAGAGCATCCGGTTATGTTAAACCGTGCTCCTACACTGCACAGACTTGGTATTCAGGCATTCGAGCCAATCCTTGTAGAAGGTAAGGCAATTAAGCTGCATCCGCTTGTTTGTACAGCGTTCAACGCCGATTTCGATGGTGACCAGATGGCCGTCCATCTGCCACTTTCAGTAGAAGCACAGGCAGAATGCCGCTTCATGCTGCTTTCACCAAACAACCTGTTAAAGCCGTCTGATGGTGGCCCTGTAGCTGTTCCTTCACAGGATATGGTTCTTGGTATTTACTATCTGACACAGGAAAGACCGGGGGCAAAGGGTGAAGGTAAGTTCTTTAAGAATGTAAACGAAGCACTTCTTGCATATGAAAACGGAGTTATTACATTACACTCTAAGATTTTAGTTCATATGACAAAGACCGATGCAGAAGGCAATACCGTTTCAGGTAATGTAGAATCTACACTGGGAAGATTTATTTTCAATGAAATTCTTCCACAGGATTTAGGATATGTAGACAGAAGCAAGGAAGAAAACCAGATGCTTCTGGAGGTTGATTTCCATGTAGGAAAGAAGCAGTTAAAGGATATTTTACAGCACGTTATTAATACCCACGGTACAACGACAACAGCCGAAGTACTTGATGATATTAAGGCAATGGGTTATAAGTATTCTACAAGAGCAGCCATGACCGTTTCTATTTCAGAAATGACTGTGCCGCCGATTAAGAAGAAACTGATTTCCGATGCAGAAAAGAAGGTTGAACAGATTACTGTAAACTACAACAGAGGTCGTTCAACAGATGAAGAAAGACATAAGAATGTTATCCGCGTATGGCAGGAAACGGATGAGGCATTAAAGGATGCCCTGATTGAAGGTCTTGATAAATACAACAACATCTTCATGATGGCCGATTCAGGTGCCCGTGGTTCTAACCAGCAGATTAAGCAGCTTGCAGGTATGCGTGGTTTGATGGCAGATACATCCGGTAATACAATCGAACTCCCAATCAAGTCCAACTTCCGTGAAGGTCTTGATGTACTGGAATACTTCATTTCAGCGCATGGTGCGCGTAAGGGTCTGTCCGATACAGCGCTTCGTACAGCCGATTCAGGATACCTTACAAGACGTCTTGTAGACGTATCACAGGATTTGATTATCAGAGAAACAGACTGCAGCGCCGGTAAGACAATTCCGGGTATGTATGTATCTGAATTCGTAAATGATAAGGCAACTGCAAGCAGCGATGCAAAGGCAGATATTCTTGAATCATTAGAAGAACGTATTACAGGCAGATATCTTGCAGAAGACATCATTGATCCGTCTACCGGTGAAGTGATTGTAGCTGCAAACCACCTTGTAACACCAAAGAGAGCAGCACAGATTGTTGCAACAGGTGTTGAAAAGGTTAAAATCAGAACAATTCTTACCTGCCGTTCACACATCGGTGTATGTGCAAAGTGCTACGGTTCTAACATGGCTACAGGTCAGACCGTACAGGTTGGTGAAGCTGTTGGTATTATCGCTGCCCAGTCTATCGGTGAACCGGGTACACAGCTTACTATGCGTACTTTCCATACAGGTGGTGTTGCCGGTGATAATATTACACAGGGTCTTCCTCGTGTCGAAGAACTTTTTGAAGCAAGAAAGCCAAAGGCACTTGCTGTACTGGCAGAGTTTGGCGGTGTCGTAAGCTTTGCAAAGACAGAAAAGAAGACAGATATTGTTATTACAGACGATGATGGTAACTCAAAGGCTTATCCTGTATCTAGAGATACAAGAGTCAAGGTTCAGGAAGGTCAGATTGTTGTAAAGGGTGAAGAAATCACAGAAGGTTCTGAAAATCCTCATGATATCGTAAGAATCCTCGGCGTACGTGCCGTACAGGATTACGTACTGCGTGAAGTTCAGAAGGTTTACCGTATCCAGGGTGTAGAAATCAACGATAAGCATATCGAATTGATTGTACGCCAGATGTTAAAGAAGATTGTTATTGAATCTCCTGGAGATTCAGAATTCCTGACAGGTTCTCAGGTAGATACAATTGAATTTACGGAAGTAAACGAAAAGCTGGAAGAGGAAGGCAAGACTCCTGCAACAGGTACTTCAATTATTCTGGGTATTACAAAGGCTTCTCTTGCAACAAATTCATTCCTGTCAGCTGCTTCCTTCCAGGAAACAACAAAGGTTCTGACAGATGCCGCTATTAACGGCAAGGTCGATCCGCTGATTGGTCTGAAGGAAAACGTTATCATTGGTAAACTGATTCCTGCCGGTACAGGTATGAAGCGTTATCAGAACGTTGAACTGGATTCTAATGAAAGGGTCCGCAAAGAAATTGAAGAAGAAGCAGCCGAAAGAGCAAAAGAGGAAGCTGCATCTGACATTTCTGATGACGAAACACTGGAACTGACGGAAGAAGAAGTTACAGTAACTGAATAGAAAAATTTTTGCAGGTGGTGGGGCATAAGTCCTCACCACCTTGTTTTGTTTTACAGGAGAGGTATGCATTCGGAGGAGACCAAAAATGTATTTTGATGATAAATATTTTAAAACGGAAGAAATAGACGGCTTTGTTGTTGACAGTATGATGAAAAGAGCATGGGCGGCGGAAATGGAAATTATGCAGGAAATCGACAGAATATGTAAGGAAAATGACCTGCAATACTATGCGGCATGGGGAACATTACTCGGAACAATAAGACATAAAGGATTTATTCCATGGGATGATGATATTGATATATGGATGAAAAGAAAGGATTATAACAGATTTATTGAAATTATAAAAAAGGAACTGGACAGTACTTTCTGTATCTGCCATTACAGTACGCTTGAGCAATGGGACCAGTATTTTTTAAGAATAACGAATGGCAGGGAAATCAATACAAATGAAGAGCATTTGAAAAGATTTCATGGATTTCCTTTTGTTGCAGGAGTAGATGTTTTTCCGCTTGATTATATCAGTGATGATGAAGAAGAAATGGAGATTCAAAAGGAACTGATAAAAATTATATATCAGATAATCAAAGTAAGCGGCAAAGGCAGAGTCTGTGATGAGCCGGAAGAAAATCAAAAGGTGATAAAGCAGATCGAGGAATTGTGCAATATACACTTAAACTGGGAAGGCTGTGTGGCAAATGAGCTTTTAAAAGTATGTGATACATTATATTCTTTATATAATGAAAACGACAGCCACACACTGACGGAATATTATTATTTTTATGAAAATCCCCAAATACAGTTTCCAGAAGAATATTTTGTGCAAATAACAGAAATGGATTTTGAAATCATGAAAATGCCAGTTATGAAAAATTACGATGAAGTTTTAACAATATTATTCGGCGATTATATGACACCGGTCTGGGGAACACAGGAGCATGATTATCCGTTTTATAAGAAACAGCAGGAACTGCTGGAGGCGTATTTAAAAACAAATGAATCCGATCATTAAAGTATCAATGCAGCAAAAATGTCTTATAAAAAATAAAACGTCTTATAAAAAATAAAAAAGTGCTTGACATATAAAAATATAAAATATATACTAAACAAGTGTGTGATAACAGGAAAGCCCTGCTATGCCACATTATTCAGAAATGAACTGAATATGCAACCATGAATTATTCTAATTCCGGGAGGTGAAAAAGGAATGCCTACATTTAACCAGTTAGTAAGACAGGGAAGAAAAACAACAGTAAAGAAGTCTACAGCACCAGCTCTTCAGAAGGGATACAACTCACTTCAGAAGAAAGCAACAGACGTAGCTGCTCCACAGAAGAGAGGCGTTTGTACAGCTGTTAAGACTGCAACACCTAAGAAGCCTAACTCAGCCCTTAGAAAGATTGCCAGAGTTCGTCTTTCAAACGGTATTGAAGTAACATCTTATATCCCAGGTGAAGGACACAATCTTCAGGAACACAGCGTTGTTCTGATCAGAGGTGGACGTGTTAAGGATTTACCAGGTACAAGATATCACATCGTTCGTGGTGTACTTGATACAGCAGGTGTCGCTAAGAGAAGACAGGCACGTTCTAAATACGGTGCCAAGAGACCTAAGGATGCTAAATAATTAGTATCGTAAAGGCAAATTGCAGGTTGGCGGATTTTCTAAAAACCATGCAGTAAAACGCGGAAATAGTCCGCATTTATTCACAATATGATTTATAACAAGTGCCGGAGTTAGATTAATCCGAAGGTTGCAGGTTTAAGATATACCGCGCACGTACACAGCCGATTATCCCGATGGCGGCAGCCTTTATTGGATGTCGCAGGTGGAAAAAGGTCATATATATTTGTGAGTACCGATGAATTAATGAATATTGTTAAGGAGGGAAGAACCGTGCCACGTAAAGGACATACTCAGAAAAGAGATGTATTAGCAGATCCTATTTACAATAATAAGGTCGTGACAAAGCTTATCAACAACATTATGCTTGATGGTAAGAGAGGAGTTGCCCAGAAGATTGTATACGGAGCATTTGACAGAGTCGCAGCAAAGACTGAAAGACCTGCTATCGAAGTTTTCGAAGAAGCTATGAACAATATCATGCCAGTTCTTGAAGTTAAGGCTAGACGTATCGGTGGTGCTACTTATCAGGTACCGATCGAAGTTAAGCCGGACAGAAGACAGGCTTTAGCTCTTCGTTGGATGACAGCTTATTCTCGTGCAAGAGGCGAGAAGACAATGGAAGAAAGACTTGCAAATGAAATCCTCGATGCTGCAAACAATACAGGATCTTCTGTAAAGAAGAAAGAAGATATGCACAAGATGGCAGAAGCAAACAAGGCTTTTGCTCATTACAGATTCTAATAATATAGGAGGATTTACCGATGGCTGGAAGAGAATATCCATTGGAGAGAACCAGAAATATTGGTATCATGGCTCATATCGATGCAGGTAAGACTACATTAACAGAGCGTATCCTTTATTATACTGGTGTAAACCACAAAATTGGTGATACTCATGAAGGTACTGCTACCATGGACTGGATGGCCCAGGAGCAGGAAAGAGGTATCACAATTACTTCAGCTGCTACAACATGTCACTGGACACCGGAAAAAGAAGGTAAGCCAGATAAGACACAGCCAGAATACCGTATCAACATCATTGATACTCCGGGTCACGTTGACTTCACAGTAGAAGTTGAACGTTCACTTAGAGTTCTTGATGGTGCTGTAGGTGTGTTCGATGCTCAGAACGGTGTAGAACCGCAGTCAGAGAACGTATGGCGTCAGGCTGATAAATACAATGTACCACGTATGGCTTTCATGAACAAGATGGATAAGATGGGTGCAGATTTCTTTGGATCATGCAACCAGCTTATAACAAAGCTTGGTAAGAATCCTGTACTTGTACAGATTCCGATTGGTAAGGAAGATGAATTTAAGGGTATCATCGACTTATTTGAAATGAAGGCTTATGTCTTCAACGGAGATAAGGGTGATGATATTTCCGTAGGTGAGATTCCTGATGATTTAAAGGATCAGGCTCAGGAATATCATGACAAGCTCATTGAACAGTGTGCTGAACTTGATGAAGACCTTATGGAAAAGTTCTTTAATGATGAAGAACTTACAATTCCTGAATTAAAGGCAGCTTTAAGAAAGGGTACTATCGAAGGTACAGCAATTCCTTGTCTTTGCGGTACAGCTTATAAGAACAAGGGTGTTCAGAAGCTTCTTGATGCAGTTATCGAATACATGCCTGCACCAACCGATATCCCGGATATCACAGGTGTTGATGAAGACGGTAACGAAGTTACAAGAAAGTCATCTGATGAAGAACCATTCTCAGCTCTTGCATTCAAGATTATGACAGACCCATTCGTTGGTAAGCTGGCATTCTTCAGAGTTTACTCTGGTACATTGAACGGTGGTTCATATGTATTAAATGCAAACAAGAACAAGAAGGAAAGAGTTGGCCGTATCCTTCAGATGCATGCTAACAACAGAAAAGAAATTGATAAGGTTTATTCTGGAGATATCGCAGCTGCTGTAGGTCTGAAGTTCACTGTAACAGGTGATACAATCTGTGACGAACAGCATCCGGTTATCTTAGAGTCAATGGAATTCCCAGAGCCGGTTATCGAACTTGCTATCGAACCAAAGACTAAGAATGACCAGGGTAAGATGGGTGAAGCTTTAGCAAAGCTTGCTGAAGAAGATCCGACATTCCGTGCCCACACAGATCAGGAAACCGGTCAGACAATTATCGCAGGTATGGGTGAACTTCATCTTGATATCATCGTAGACAGACTTCTTCGTGAATTCAAGGTAGAAGCAAACGTAGGTGCTCCACAGGTTGCTTACAGAGAATGCTTTACAAAGGCAGTTGATGTTGATAGTAAGTATGCTAAGCAGTCAGGTGGTCGTGGTCAGTATGGTCACTGTAAAGTACGTTTCTCACCACTTGAAGCAAACGTTGATAAGTTCGATGTTGAAACAAAGAATACAGTATTAATCAATGAGCCTCCAGTACTTTTCTGTGAATCATCAGTAGTTGGTGGTGCTATTCCTAAGGAATACATCCCTTCAGTTGCAGATGGTATCCGTGAAGCCGCTAACTCAGGTATTTTAGCTGGATTCCCGGTTCTCGGACTTAGAGCAGATATCTATGATGGATCTTACCATGAAGTCGATTCATCAGAAATGGCATTCCACATTGCCGGTTCTATGGCATTTAAGGATGCTATGGCTAAGGCAGCTCCGGCACTTCTTGAGCCAATCATGAAGGTTGAAGTTACAATGCCGGAAGAATACATGGGTGATGTTATCGGTGATATCAACTCTCGTAGAGGACGTATCGAAGGTATGGAAGATATCTCAGGTGGTAAGATGATTAAAGCATTCGTTCCGCTTTCAGAGATGTTCGGATATGCTACAGACCTTCGTTCTAAGACACAGGGTCGTGGTAACTACTCTATGTTCTTTGATAAGTATGAACAGGCTCCAAAGTCCGTTCAGGATAAGGTTATTGCTTCAAGAGCAAAATAATCTAATAAAAATATAGTTGCAAAATATTTAAAAATGCAATATAATAGATTTTAGCTATGAAACCCCATAAAGGGTATGAATCATTTTAAGGAGGATTTTAAACAATGGCAAAGGCTAAATTTGAAAGAACTAAACCACATTGTAACATTGGTACAATTGGACACGTAGATCATGGTAAGACTACACTTACAGCTGCTATCACAAAGACTCTTCATGAGAGACTTGGTACAGGTGAAGCTGTTGCATTCGAAAATATCGATAAGGCTCCAGAAGAAAGAGAAAGAGGTATCACAATCTCTACAGCTCACGTTGAATATGAAACAGAAAAGAGACATTACGCTCACGTTGACTGCCCAGGTCATGCCGATTACGTTAAGAACATGATCACTGGTGCTGCTCAGATGGATGCTGGTATCCTCGTAGTAGCTGCTACAGATGGTGTTATGGCTCAGACAAGAGAACATATCCTTCTTGCTCGTCAGGTAGGTGTTCCTTACATCGTTGTATTCATGAACAAGTGTGATATGGTTGATGATCCGGAACTTCTTGAATTAGTAGATATGGAAATCAGAGAACTCCTTAACGAGTATGGCTTCCCAGGCGATGACACACCAATCATCCAGGGTTCAGCTCTTAAGGCTCTTGAAGATCCGAACAGCGAATGGGGCGATAAGATTCTTGAACTTATGCACACAATCGATGAATATGTTCCAGATCCAGAAAGAGATACAGATAAGCCATTCCTTATGCCAGTAGAAGACGTATTCTCTATCACAGGTCGTGGTACTGTTGCTACAGGTAGAGTAGAACGTGGTGTTCTTCATATAAATGAAGAAGTTGAAATCGTTGGTATCCATGATGACATTCGTAAGGTTGTTGTAACTGGTATCGAAATGTTCAGAAAGCTTCTTGATGAAGCACAGCCAGGTGATAACATTGGTGCACTTCTTAGAGGTGTTCAGAGAGACGAAATCCAGAGAGGACAGGTTCTCTGCAAGCCAGGTTCAATCACACCTCATCACAAGTTTACAGCTCAGGTTTACGTATTAACAAAGGACGAAGGTGGACGTCATACTCCATTCTTCAACAACTACAGACCACAGTTCTACTTCAGAACAACTGATGTTACTGGTGTTTGTGAACTTCCAGCTGGTACAGAAATGTGCATGCCTGGTGATAACGTAGAAATGACAGTTGAACTTATCCACAACGTAGCTATGGAGCAGGGTCTTCGTTTCGCTATCCGTGAAGGTGGACGTACAGTAGGTTCAGGTGCTGTTGCTACAATCATTGAGTAATTTTATTGGTTGATGTACTCAGTATTTATACAGTAAATTTAAAGGCTTCCGGGATTTTCCCGGAAGCCTTTTTTTGGCTTGCTCAGCCATTTATATTCTTAAATTTTTACCACCACTTCTCACGGTAAGAGTACTCTCCACGGTAATTAGAAGCGTTATAATCAGGATATTTGAAAGGTGCATATACATCATCTTTAGGTGCATCATCCTGTGTATATATGTACATTGAATCATAATCCCATGTCACAATTTCATCACGGGCATCGCCGTAGAGATTTACAGCTTCTGCACACATGGTAGGATGACCGTCATCAGGGAACTTAACAACCTGAATACCTCTGCCATCAATCATTCCACCGCGCTCTACATCAGCATTAAGAAGAATGAAGTCCTGACCGTCACCAGTCCAGTTTACAGGTGTTAAAAGATTACCATTAAGCTCATTTTCCATTTCCCATAACTGGTTACCTTCGCTGTCATAGAAATATATAATTCCCTGATGTCCCCAGAAATTAACAACAACCATTTCATAACCTGGGCGGTCAGGAAGGTAATTAGCGAGACTGACACGCTGTGCATGACCTATGCCATCCTTTTTGAGAAGTTTTCCGTTAAAATCAGATATCAGGAAGCCTTCCTTTCCCGCAACGCAGGCAAAGAATTTAGTGCCTTTATGTGGACCGGATTCGAATCTTCCTGGAACAATTTCATCAATGTGGTCTTCATTAACAGGCATAGTCCACATCTTGTTACCGTGGCAGTCAAGCATGTTATAACCTACCAGAAGTTCATCATGCCCATCCCCGTTAATATCAATCGCAAAAGGAAAATGCCCGGTATTCTTATCACTCTGAAAATGCCACATAACCTCCAGGTCATCGTTAAGTGCATACACCCTGCAATAACGATCCTTAATAAGAATATCACGTGGCTTATCAAGACCACGGAAATTGCATATACGCATACCGTCAGGGTTAATTCTGTCAAAAGCATAGATTTTGTCAGGAACACCAATAATCGTTCCATCCTCCTCTGTTGTAGAGAAAGGTGCTTTGGCACGTTTCTTGACTTCACCTGTTCTGCCATCAAGAATAAGGACTTCAAAATTCTTGGCTGTTATAACCTCGTCAAAACCATCACCATCAATATCATATATCTGCATAGGCATGTCAGCTGATATAGTGCCAATGTCGTGATTATTGGTTGGTTCACCGTGCTGCCATAAAATATTGCCGTCAAGGTCAAATGCGGTGAGACAGCTGATGGTTCCATAAGCATCACGGTTTACTCTTTTCTGGCACTGTGCCATAACCATCTGGTATTCGCCGTTGCCAAGCAGATGACCAAAACGAAGCTGTCTTCCGGTGCCGCAGCCTTTGAGGTCAATCCTCTTAAGAAGCTTCATCTTAGGATAATGTGCCTGTGCATCTTCACATTCAGCTTTATAAGCATTTCTTGCAGCATCAATAGAAGCAGCAGTACTTTCAGAAGTAGTAACATTTACAAAACCAAACTGTGCAGGGATCGTTGCTGTAACGGCGACTTTGCCACCCTGTACGGCATATTCAGTGTCAATGTCAAAATAGACCTTATCATCAACGCTGCATATAACATGGCTGCCTTTAATTTCTGCTTTAAGGATATAAGTATCGTCACAGTTGTAGTTAAAAGCTACAGAATCAAGAATAGTAACCTCTTCTTTATGACGGTATTCAACTCTCAGTTCATGTTCTTCAAAAACAAGAACAAGAAGATTAGCAGAGTTCTGACAACAAAAACCAATGCCGGCATTACCCCATTTGGTAGTAAACATACGGACACTTGCAGTTATAGTATAATCGCGCCAGAATCTGTCGCCGCTTGTAAGCATAGGAAAAGTCCGGTGGGGCTTGTCATTGCGGATACGCATCTGCTCCATAAAATGTTTTCCATTATATTCAGAAATAATCCAGGAAGCACCCTGACCGTTATAAGTGTGGTTGCATACCGGGTCATGCCATTTACCATAATATCCGGGATAATGGATAAAATGATACTCACCCATTGCCGAATGATTCTTATCATAAGGGAATTCACCAATGGGAAAATCAGAGAAATCTTCATTAAGTAAAATAAAATCTGCCATAATAACCTCCATTCTTAAAAAAAAATAATAAAATAGTACATTGCCGCATTCTTGGTATATAAATAATATCTAACGAAGCAAATCATATACTGATTATAGGTCGTTTATAGAGAAAATGTTACTGATTTTTTACATATTTTTGAGGTTTTGGAAGATTTCGTGCAGTTTTTTGTAGCTATAAAAATACAATATGAATATAATAAAAGCGTATTAAGAAGCAAGATATAAGATTCTATTGTCCCACTTCATGAATAATGTTAAAATAATACTAAATACAATTCAAATCGGGCAGTGGGGAAGCAGATTTAAGATATAAATAACATTTAGAAAGCGGAAATAATATATGAAAAAAAGAAAAGTGTTTTTAAAAGATATTATCGCACAATCTCCTGAAAAAGAGTATGGACAGCTGTATGCAGATATTATGCTTGAACTCTCACAGGGAACGCTGGCACCGGTCCGCAGTGCAGGAACGAATGGTAAAAAGCCGGCGCTTCCCGTGGCATTCTGGGAGTATGTGAAAGAGCCGGATTACGGTGATGTCAGTGAAAAGCTGGATTTTAAGCTGCATCCGCTTCTTCATACAACGTATTACCGGAAACAATTACGGATACAGATTTTAAAGAACGTATACAACTGAAAAAATATGAGGTACAGTCGATTGAAAAAGCATTAAAAAATCTGGAAAACAAAAAAAATCAGCTGGAGGTTCAGGCAGGAAGTGTATCCGAATATGCAGATGAAACGGTGTCAGCTTCACCGGAGGAACAGGAACAAATCAGACAGCAGATTCCGGATATTGAAACAGTAGAGGCACAGGAACTTACCCGGTATCAGAAGACGGTAAAAAGAAATCTGCTAACGGCACTGTCCCGGTTAAAGGATGAGCAGAACCGTCTGGCAGAAGAAATCCGTTCAATTGCAGCAAAAGATATTTATGCAGAAGATTATTTTAAGAAAACATTTGACAGTCTGTTGACACAGACTGCCAGTCCAAAGAATCTGGCAGAGCAGTATGCCGTGAATAAGGCTTCGTATGAGAGCCAGCTGGAAAAACTTAAAATTGATCTTGCAAGCATTGACAATGAACAAAAAAACATTGAAGAAATGTTTTTAGAATACGTGCGCAGTGTTAATGCGAATATTGCAATGATTGATAAAAATTCAACAATCAGCGTGCGCGGCAGAAACATTAAAATGTTAAAAATCCAGGTAGCAGACTGGGAAAGCGAACAGGAACATTTCCGTATGAAACTGCACGATTATTTTGAGCAGGTGATACAAAATGGTCTTGATACGATTGATAAGAATGAAAATCTGAATGAATTTTTGGGAAATGTCATTACAACAAAAAGACTGTATGATGATACTGTGGGTATCGGCAGTGTAAAAATTAAGCTGTATAAGATTGAAGCGGAACGTGAAGTTCCGATTACATGGGCAGAGGTATCAGCCAATTCCGGCGGCGAGGGCTTTTTATCAGCGTTTGTGATTCTGACCTGTCTGCTTAGTTATATGCGGCGGGATGAGAGTGATTTGTTTACCACGGGAGAGGAAGGCAAGGTGCTGATTATGGATAATCCGTTTGCACAGACCAATGCGGAACATCTACTGAAACCACTGATGGAGATGGCAAAGAAAACGAATACGCAGCTAATCTGCCTGTCAGGACTTGGCGGCGATTCAATCTATAACCGCTTTGACAATATTTATGTGTTAAAACTTATGGATTCAAGTATCAGAAGCGGCGCATGGCGCATGGAAGCCAGCCATATCAAAGGCGAACCGGTGAAGCGGATGGTACTGTCAGAATTCAGGGTGGAAGAGAGGGCTTAAAGGAGGGAAAAAGAAATGATACCAACAAGAGAAGAAGCTATGGAATTCATCCGTGACGGTTTGGCATGTAATCTGGGACCTTGGGGACGGCATTGTTTAACCGCGGCACACTGCGCAGAAAAAATTGCACATGCCTGTGGTGATATGGATTCAGAGAAAGCGTACATATTAGGCTTACTGCATGACATAGGCAGAAAATTCGGCGTGCGGCATCTGGGGCATGTTTCGGACGGGTATATTTATATGAAGCAGTCAGGGTATGATGAAGTGGCAAAGATTTGTCTGACACATTCCTTTAACAATCATACAATTGATGATTATATTGGAAAATTTGATGTTTCCGATGAGGAGTTACGGCTCATAAAGACCGAGTTGGACAAGGCGGTATACGATGAATACGACCGCCTGATTCAGTTATGCGATAGTCTGGCAGGAGCAGACGGTGTTCTTGATGTGGAAGACAGAATGAATGATGTAAAGAAAAGATACGGATTTTACCCACAGGCGAAGTGGGATACGAATATCCGGCTGATGCAGCATTTTGAAAAGAAAATGAATCAGAATATTTATATTGTGTGCGAGAAAGATACATTTGTACCGGAGGACATTTAATGGATATTTTTAGAGAAATTAAAAAAGGTATAAAGATTTATCCGAAGGAGCTGATACCGTACATTTTAAAACCAGAAAAAGAAATTGTGCATTTTATTTCAAGGCAGATTTAAAATAAACGAAAGACAGTAAAGGAGAGGGGAACATGAAAGAAGAATATGAAACAAGAAAGGGAACAAGATTGGAAATGAAGGTACAGGAAGTAAAACAATCGCTGGAAACGGCATTTATAGATGGGACAATAAATTCTAATTTGGCATACCAACCGGAGTTTATTTCTAATGATTATAAGCAGGGAAAGAAAGTGCTTGTTTCATTAGAAAAGGAATTAAAAAAATGTGATGAATTTTTTATAAGTGTGGCATTTATTAAGTTAAGTGGAATTACACCGCTGCTTATGATTTTAAAGGAACTTGAGAAAAAAGGAATACCGGGGAAAATTATCACAACGGATTATCAGTTATTTACAGAGCCGAAAGCCCTTGATAAATTGGCATCTTTAAAGAATATCTCTTTAAAGATATATTGCTGCGATTCTCCGAAAGACGGATTTCATACAAAGGGATATATTTTCAGAGAAGATGAACTGTATCGGATTATTATTGGAAGTTCCAATATGACAATGAGTGCGATTACGACCAATCGAGAGTGGAATACAAAAATTATATCTACCAAGCAAGGACAAGTTGCAAAGGAAATATTAAATGAATTTAAAGAGCTGTGGCAGAATGCACATACAGTAGATTATGAAGAATATATTGATGAATATAAAAAGCGTTATCGTAAGCAGCAGCTTATCAGAGAACAGCAGCGACAGGCGGCATTGGAAGCAGTTGTTGACTTTGACAGATACACATTAAAACCAAATAAAATGCAGGTGGCATTTATTGATAATTTAGCGAAAATGATAGAGCAAAATATTGATAAGGCATTGCTGTTATCCAGTACGGGAACGGGTAAAACATATGCCGCCGCATTTGCTATGAGACATTTTGGCTTTAACAAAGTGTTATTTGTAGTGCATAGAAATCAAATTGCAAAGCAGGCAATGAAGTCTTTTTGTAAAGTGTTCGGTGAAAGTGTATCTATGGGAATGTTTTCAGGGACGCTGAATAAAAAAGAGATTGATAGAGATTATGTATTTGCAACAATTCAGACATTAAGTAAAGACGAAAATTTATGCCTTTTTAAGCCGGAGCATTTTGAAGCGATTATATATGATGAAGCGCATCATGTAAGTGCGGCAAGCTATAAAAAAGTCATGGATTATTTTAAGCCGCAGTTTACATTAGGAATGACTGCTACACCAGATAAAAGAGATGACTATATAGAGGGTAGAAACATCTATGAAATCTTTAATCACAATATTGCATATGAAATCAGATTGCAACAGGCTATGGAAGAAGATTTACTATGTCCGTTTCATTATTTTGGCATAACAGATTTGGAATGGGTTGATGATACAATCGGTGAAAATAAAAATAGTACAAAAGAACAGAAATTGGAAGATTTTAGATATTTAACCAGTGATGAGCGTGTAGATTATGTGATACGGCAGGCGGATTATTATGGGTATAGCGGAGACAGAGTAAAAGGACTGATATTTTGCAGCAGAGTAAATGAAGCAAAAGAGCTGTCACAAAAAATGAATGAGAGAGGATTCAGAACGATTGCTCTTGACGGTTCAGCATCGGAAGAAATGCGTGAAAAAGCGATAGAAAGACTGGCAATGGACGAAAAAGATGCAACGGATGAAATGCAGCCATTGGATTATATTCTGTCGGTGGATATTTTTTCTGAAGGTACGGATATTGTAGAAGTAAATCAGGTAATTATGCTAAGACCGACACAATCACCGATTGTTTTTATCCAGCAATTAGGACGAGGCCTTAGAAAGGCTGAAAATAAGGAATATACGGTTGTGTTAGATTTTATTGGAAATTATAAAAATAACTTTATGATTCCAATCGCACTGTCAGGGGATAGAAGTTACAATAAAGATAATGTTCGCCGATACGTGGTAGAAGGTGCACGGATTATTCCGGGTTCCAGCACAATTCATTTTGATGAGATTTCACAGAAACGTATATTTAGTGCAATCGATAATGCTAATTTTAGTGATATTAAGCTAATCAAGGGAAATTATCAGAACTTAAAAAATAAGCTGGGAAGAATTCCCGCGCTTGTTGATTTTGACCGATATGGGGAAATGGATGTACAACACATTTTTGATAATGCAAACCTGGGGTCGTACTATAAGTTTTTAGAAAAATATGAAAAAGAATACACAATAAGACTGTCCAAAGATGAAGAAAAGATTGTGGAATTTATATCAAAAAAATTGTCAGACGGAAAAAGAATCCATGAACTGGTTTTATTAAAAAATTTATTGGAAAATCCACACGGTTTAATCGGAAAAATGCAGGATACATTGATTCAGTGTTATGACATTACAATGAATAGAAATACGGTAGAGAATGTTATTAATGTAATGACGAATGAATTTCCGGCAGGAACAGGGAAAAAGACATATGAAAATTGTATTTTCATCAAGAAGGAAACTATGGACCATGTCGTTTCATTTTATGACCGTAAAAATGTAGATAGAAACCATTTGGATAGAGTGGAAATGTATGCAAAACGTCTGCTGGGCGACAATACGGAGTATGGTATCAGCGACACATTTGCAAAAATGCTTGAAAATAAAGCATTTAAAGACATTGTGACAGAATTAGTGGAATATGGAATAGGACGTTATTTAGCAGAATATCGGGAACGGTATCAGAATACGAATTTAGTTTTGTATAAAAAATATACATATGAAGATGCGTGCAGGTTGCTCGATTGGGAGCATAATGAAGTTCCGTTAAATATTGGCGGATATAAGTTTGATAAAAAAACGAAGACATTTCCGGTGTTTATTAATTATGATAAATCTGACAATATTAGTGATACAACAAAGTACGAAGACCATTTTACAGGAATGAACCGATTAATAGCAATTTCTAAAAGTGGACGGAGTGTACAGTCGGAAGATGTGCAAAATTTTATTCATGCAAAAGAACGGGGAATTGATGTCGAGCTGTTTATCAGAAAAAATAAAGATGATAAAATTTCCAAAGAATTTTATTATTTAGGACGAATGTGCGCAACCGGAAAAACCAATGAGATTATCATGCCAAATACAAATAAGACGGCAGTGGAGATCGAGTGGCTTTTGGATACACCGGTACGTGAAGATATTTATGAATATATTGTAAATGGCTGATAAAAAGCAAAAAGGAGAAAAAATGAAAACAATAAAAGTAGTGGCGGCGGTAATTTGTGATTCAATAACACAGAAAAAGAAAATATTTGCAACAGCCAGAGGCTATGGAGAATTTAAAGGTTTGTGGGAGTTTCCGGGTGGAAAAATAGAAGCGGGTGAAACACCACAGCAGGCACTTTACAGGGAAATTATGGAAGAACTGGATACAAAGATTAAGGTATATGATTTAATCGACACAGTAGAATATGATTATCCGGATTTTCATTTAAGTATGGATTGTTTCTGGTGTGAAGTCACCGAGGGTAATCTGACACTAAAAGAAGCGGAGGCGGCAAAGTGGCTTACAAGAGAAAAACTTGACAGTGTAAACTGGCTTCCGGCAGATTTGTCGCTGGTTGATAAGATTCGCAAAGAAATGATGTCATAAGCTAAAATGTTTTTAAATTTATAGAAGTGTCCGGAGCAGAATTAGGTATATGTACAAAAGATAAGGGAGGAAAGATATGATAACAGATTTATTTTCAGGAAACTTCTTTTTATTATATTTAATATTTGTAATATCAGTTATTACAGTTGATAAATTAAATGAGAAACAGAAAATTGCAATTATATACATATGTTCTTATGGAATGACATTTGATAATGAAAATTCAAAAATATTGTTACTAATATTAGTTATGTTAATGATTTTTTTAGTTCTTGAGTATTTTACTACGGACAAAATGAAACTTGTTATTATAAAAAAATTCCATTATAAGGTAATGGATTTTGTTTATATGGGTATATTTCAATATAAAATATGGGCTGTTCTAGGAGCTATAATTTTTAGGATAGATTTGGTAAGGGATTGGTGCCAAAAGACTTTTCAGATATTACCAGCATACCTAGATATTTTGTCAGTAGTATTATTGGTAGTAGCTATACATTGGATGTTCAATATAACAGAGGTTTTTCGTTCTTTTACAGAAATCTATGATAATATTTGGAAATATCCATATTATAGAGTTCAATTTGATAAAGAATTAGACGAACGATTAAATATTATAGTCGAATTTGAAGATCGCCTGTATTGGAAACGTAAAAGTTCGTATTCAGCAGTATCTTTTGAATTTATTAAGTCGTGGTTTGGTGATAAATATAAAGGTATGAAAACATCAAATGGCGTAAAAATAGCTATGCCAAAACGAATGTTGCAAATATTAAAAAATCCCAAGGTATTAGTAAAAGGGATAATTAATATAGTTCAAAAGATACGAAAATTAATAAAACATAGTTTTAATTATATATGGAGAGGTCACTCAACGATACCAATGCAATTAATACGAATATTAAGTTACAAACATGGACTTATTTTCAAAAGTAGTAAAGTTTCATTTAAATATTATAAAATATTTAAACGAAAAATATATGAGGTATTCTATTCAAGAATGTTTTTTGTTGGCTTAAAGAATTATTTAAAAACTGAATTATGCAGTGGAATAGATGAATATCAAAAATATATTGTTTATTTATATCCTCATATCGTACAAACTAAAATAGATGGGAAAACATATGCACCGGCAATGAAAGCATTTATAAATCAAACACCTATGAATAAATGGGAAATGGATAAGGTGATAAAAATGGCATTCGGATTTAATGGTAAGCCAATTACTTCAAAACGGTTGCAGGAAAAGAAAGAGATAGTCAAAAAATATGGGTTATAAAAAATAGTGTGTATTCTTGCATAAACATTAAGTTATTAGGTTTGATAATTTAAGAAGTTTGCATAATTAAAAGGTTTAAAATGAAAATAAAAATTGAGATAAATGATAAATAAGGAGATATATGGACGAGCAATGTAGAAGTAAATTTGTAAAAGCATTAATGAAAAATGAGATGGATATAGTAAATAAATTGATTGCTGTTGCAGCACCTAAAAGTTTATTTAAATATAGATATGGAGAGCAGAGAGATATTGAAGCTTTAAAAGAAAATAAAGTATGGATTGGCAGGGCGATATATCTTGATGATAGCGAAGATGCAAGATTTAGAGTCAAAAATACGTATGCCATATGTCAGTGCATTGATATGTTGGCTGTTCAAAATGAGAAATTTAAGAATCATAAGTATAAAAGAGATGTTTTATCAATTGCAGATACGAGTAAAAAAGACAGTTTTGTTTGTTCGTTTTCAGAAACTGAAAAGAATGAATATATGTGGGAAAATTATGCGAATGGGTATAATGGTTTTTGCATAGAATATGATTTTTGGGAATTGAAAAACGCAAATAATCTTTTGCTTGCACCCGTATCTTATTCACTAAAAAGAGAATTGGATATAAGGGAATGTGATAGCAAGCAATGGATGGTATTTATGCAATTGTATACTAAATATCCAGTAGGAAGTAATGGCGAACATTGGAGTGAGCAGTTGGAATGGAGATATGCATGTTACGAAAAAAATCTAGGAGTTTTGGATAATGAAAAAGGAAAGTTGATATCCGTACCATTACCGAAAAAAATTATTTTTGGAAAAAATATGTCAGAGGAAAACAAGATACAAATATTAAGTTGGATAAAAGAGAAGAGATATAATATTGCAATTCAGCAGATGTAAAATATTAATAATGCAGTAGTCAGTACAATGTAAAGTTATAAGCATGACTTATCTGGGAATTAATACAAGAATCAAGCATGGATTATTTCTGGTGTGAAGTCATCGAGGGAAATCTGATACTAAAAGAAGCAGAGGCAGCAAAGTGGCTTACAAGGGAAACGCTTGACAGTGTAAACTGGCTTCCTGCGGATTTGGCATTGATTGATAAGATTCGCACCCAAATGAAGATTTGATATATTGCGGGTATTCACGAATAATGATAAAATAATACAAACCAACCACAAAAACGAGGACAACCATGAAAGAACAAAGTGAAGAAAACACAAAAAAAGAAGTTATTGAAAAGAAAACCATCCGTATATTCAGAGGACATCTGTTTATAAAGCTGGTAATTATATTACTGCTGGTGCTGGCGGTGATTGCCGGCATTGCGGGGCTTAGAAAGGACAGTGGACAGCCGGCAGAGTCGGAGAGCAAGACAACAAGGATTGGCTTTGAAAATATCGGGCAGATGGTCACGCAGGCGGCTTACTGTACGGAGATGAATGTCACAAAGGATTCGCGTAAGCTGTTTGGAATGACGATTCCGTTTACACAGAGCGAATACATTTACAGCTATGATGTAGAAGTGAGAGCGGGACTGGATTTTAGTCAAATTGAATGGAGCGTTGACGAAGATAATAGCATAATTCAGGTTCGTCTGCCGCAGGTGCAGATTTTAAGCAGTGAAATCAACACGGATACCTTTAAGGTGTATCATGAGGAAGAAAGCATTTTCACACCAATCAAACTGGCGGATAATAACGATGCCCTGAAAACGCTCATTGAAAATGCAAAGCAGGATGCGGTTGCAAACGGTCTGCTTGAAAATGCGGAGAGCAACGCGGAAACGATTCTCAGGGGATTTTTTGCAAATGTCTATGATTTGCAGAAATATAAGATTGAATTTATCAGACAAGAGGCAGAAAAATGACCATTATCACCGGACTGATTTTTGCGCATAAAATTATCGGTCTCAGTATCGGAATGTTGATTGCGGATTTGGGAGTCGGCAGAGTGATTGCGGTATTTCAGCATTTATTTTATGAGAAAATGGAGGCAGTGCGCATTTGAAAGAATTAGAAAACGGAAAGAAAAAACTGCTGATTACAGGAATGATTCTTATTATAATCGCGGTATGTGCGGCAGGCATTTTTGCTTACGGCAGTCATAAAAACAATCAGAAAGCGGCGGCAAAAGTACAGGAAGAAAGTGTACAGCGCGCATCACAGGAACAGTCCCTTGCGGCACAAAAAGAGCAGGAACAGGAAGCCCGGAGTATTGCCGAGGCAGAATTGCAGAAGGCACTTTCCGAGGCACAGAGCCGTGATGAATCCATAGCTGCATCGGAAGCAGAATCAAGGGAACAGGCGCAAAAAGAAGCAGAAGAAGCTTCGATTGCACAGGAAAAAGCCGAGCAGGAAGCCCGTGAAGAACAGGAAAGACAGGCACAGGGCGCAGGACTGGCAGAACGTCTTGCAGGCTATGAAACAGTGAGCCGCCCGGCAGGGTCAACCGGAGATATTATCTGTATTGACCCCGGACATCAAAGCCGCGGCAATAACGGAAAGGAGCCGGAAGGGCCGGGTTCACAGACGATGAAGACTAAAGTGGCAGGCGGAACGGGCGGTGTGGTATCGGGCGTGCCGGAATATCAGCTGACCCTGACAATCGGCATGATGTTAAAGACCGAACTACAAAACAGAGGATACACCGTAGTGATGACAAGGGAGTCCAACGATGTTGATATTTCCAATAAAGAACGTGCAGATATTGCAACGGCGGCGGGAGCAGCGGCAACAATCAGGATTCACGCAGACGGTGTGGACAGTGCTTCCGCTTCCGGGGCTTCGGTACTGGTGCCAGATTCGTCAAATCCGTATATACCGGAACTGGCAGGCAGTTCCAGTCAATTAGGAAGCTGTATTATCAATTCGTATTGTGCGGCAACCGGAATGAAAAACCGCGGGGTAGTCGGAAGTGACAATATGACGGGTATCAACTGGAGTACCAATCCGGTTGCCCTGCTGGAACTCGGATTTATGACCAATCCGACAGATGATGCGAATATGCAGGACGATACCTATCAGCAGTTAATGGTGCACGGCATTGCAGATGGTATTGATGCGTATTTTGGAAGATAATGGAGATTAATGTGAAAAATCACACTGATGTCTGATTTTTCACACAGATATTTGTTAAAAAAAACAAATATTCCTCATGTCAGATGAGAAATCGCCTGCGCGAATTTCTCATCGCCACTTCGCAACAAGTCGCTCAGAAATGGAGAGTATCATGCACAAGGTTCAGGCGAAAGCCATTCTTTCGGCAAAAAACGGAATGAACATTTACCGGGGCTGTCAGCACGGCTGTATTTACTGCGATGCAAGAAGCACCTGCTATCAGATGAATCATGTATTTGAGGATATTGAGGTCAAGGAAAACGCGCCGCAGTTATTAGAAGCAGCATTAAAAAGAAAACGGAAAAAATGTATGATTGGCACCGGGGCAATGAGTGACCCGTATATGCCGCTGGAAATGGAATTAAACCTGACAAGGCAGTGCGCAGAGCTGATTGAACGGTATGGCTTCGGACTGACCGTACTGACAAAGTCCGATAATGTACTGCGGGATTTGGATTTATTCCGCAGAATCAATGCAAAGACAAAGTGTGTCATACAGATGACACTGACGACTATGGACGATGTACTCAGCCGGAAAATAGAACCGGGTGTCTGCACAACCGCGCGGCGGATAGAGGTCTTAAATATTTTAAAAGAGGAAGGCATTCCGACTGTGGTATGGTTGACACCGTTACTGCCGTTTATTAATGACACCGAAGAAAATATTTTCGGCATTTTAGAAGCCTGTCAAAAGGCATCGGTACGCGGCATTATGACATTTCATTCATTTGGAGTAACGTTAAGGGACGGCGACCGGCAGTATTTTTACAGCCAGCTCGATAAAAAATTTCCGGGGCTTCGCAGACAGTATATTGAAGCGTATGGAAATGCCTATGAACTGCCAATTCCGCGTGACAGGGAGATTTTTCCGGTATTCAGGGGAAAATGTGAAGCGGCGGGCATTGAATGGCGGACGAATCAGATATTTGAGTATCTGAACACCTTTGAAGAAAAGGGCTGCGGGCAGCAGATGACGTTGGCAGATTTTATGTGATAATTATTTTTTGCGATGACAGGGAAAGTTTTGACATTATTTTTTACAAAAACAGAACAGGCGGGCATATCCGGAAGAATTATACTTCCCGGCATACCCGCCTGATTTTATATTTTTTTATTCTGACTTTTCCGTATCAGCATCTTCTTTATCAACAACCTGAATAATATTCTTTTTCCACATAATCCGTGAAGAAATAATGGCAACCGGGAGCATGAATAAAATCAGGAAGCCGACCATGCCAAACAGGGAAGAACCGGTTGTGATACGTACGACGAGGGCAAGCACCGTAATAATGACAATAACAGGAACAACGCCCATAACACCGTTTTTTACAACCTTTTTACCGGAGCTGGTGCTGGCAAAAAGACCGAGGGTCAGCGAACCAAACAGCGCCGGTATCAGATAGTTGGAAGCTGTTTTTACGGCAGGCAGTTCAAAGACCGGGCTGATCCATGCGCTAAGCAGTGCGGCAAGCGCAAGAATGATAATCGTCATAATCGAACATATCGCAACGGCAACCGAAGAAATGGCTTCGCCTTCCGGGGTATTCGGTTCTTTTTTGGCAAGCTTCATGGCATTGACGGCACATGGCAGCTTCAGGTTCATAATATTTCCTGTGATAAATGTCAGATAAGAAGAAGCGCCGAGAATCGGTGTGTAGCTGATTGCTTCCGAAAATCCGACCGGAATATAAACCATTAAAATACTGATAGTGCTAAGGTTAATGACTTCACCAATGGAAGGCAGACTGTCATAAAAGGTGAGCACAACAAACGGAATGGCAATCATGTACAACAGGGCAATCAGTGTGCCGATGCGTCCCCATTTGTGCGCCCATGCCTGAAAGGAGTCTGCAATTACAATTTTATTTGAACCTTTTTTCTTCATAAGATATCTCCAATCTGCAAAAATGCTATAAAAACAACTTACACCACAATACGGATGAAATCATGCCGCCAATCATGGAAAATGCCATGATAAAATCATTGAGCCATGCAAGCTTCGGGTTCTTAGAAAGAAGCCCCAGCCCTACGGCAATGACAAGACCGGTCAGCATAACAGCCGCCTGAACGGTGTCGCCGATTAATAAAACCGGAATGTAGACGGCAAAAAGACACAGCATGAAACAGCCGCTTAAAACGTACTTCCAGCCGTTTCCATTTTCTTCGGATTTGCTGACACTCATGGAAAGCTTTTTGCCAAGCGGCAGTAAAATGAAAAAACCGCTTAACATGCCGATACTCATAAGAATCATGACAACACCGAACTGCTGTCCGGTTGCACCCTCCAGCATTTCCGCACTGCTTGAAAATCCGATAGCGGAAGCTACGGAGCTTGAAATCAGCGACTCATAGGAAAGTGAGCCGATAACGGAAAGGCGCCACCAGCTCCAGACTGTTCCGAGTACCGAAATCAGTGCAAACAGCCCGACAACGATAGACAGGCTTGGGACAATGGAAAAGACCAGACTGGATTTGATGACATTTTTTAAATCCTCTTTGGAAATGCCCAGTTCCAGACAGTGTGTGTATGCTTTTTTTAAATAGACCAGTGAAAATCCTACAATGTAGAGCAGTCCGATTATAACCATGGCAAGGAGCAGCGGACTGGTAATAATATCTTTCATGGTAGCCATAAAAACCTCTTTTCTGCCGCGGATGCGGCGCATGTAAATCAGAATAAAATTTAGTTCTTGTGTTCTGTAAGCCAGCGCATTGCCGTATAGGCATAAACGGCGCAGCCTTCGGATAATACCGCTTCGTCAAATTTTACTTTCGGGTGGTGCTGTGGATAGCAGTAGCCCTCCTGCGGTGTGCCTGCCGCCAGTGCAAACATAATGGATGGAACTTCCTGGCTTACATAGGCAAAATCTTCGCTTCCGGTGCTTTTCGGTGCTTTGCCTTCACCGGACATCGCATTAAGTGCAGAAGCCGTAAATGCTTTGGAAGGGCCTAAGAGTTCTTTTAAATAGTCTGCGGTGCAGACGGCAAGGTCCGGGTTGTTGTAAAGACATGGACAGCCGCTTCCGTAAGTAACCGTCGCGGTGGCGCGGAAAGCTGTGGCAATGCCGGAAGCAATTTCAGAAACACGCTGTTTGATAAAAGCGCGCGTAGATTCATCATAGGTGCGAATCGTTCCACTCATATGGGCGGTATCGGGAATGACATTGGCGGCATTTCCGGTATTAACCGTTCCGATTGTTAAAATAGCCTCATCGGAAAGTCCGAGTTCTCTTGCGTGGATTTCCTGAAGACCTGTGATAATGTGGGCGGCAACGGTAACCGGGTCAACACCGTTATTCGGCATAGAACCGTGACAGCCTTTTCCCTGAATATCAATATAGAAGTAATCGGCGGCAGGCGCACTGACACCGCCGTCGCAGGAAATAACCGTACCGGCAGGCAGAGGAAGTCCTGCCATTACATGAATCATCATGGCGGCATCGACATCAGGATTTTTTAAGACACCGGCTTCGATCATATCGTGGGAGCCTTCAAAAATTTCCTCGGCAGGCTGGAACATGAGTTTGACCGTGCCTTCTATTTCATCTTCATGTGCTTTTAAAAGGCGTGCGGCGCCTAACATCATTGTAGTGTGCATATCATGACCGCAGGCGTGCATTTTGCCGTTGGTGGAGGGAAAAGAAACATCGGCTTCTTCCTTCATTGGCAGGGCATCCATATCGCCGCGGATTAAAAAGACCTTACCGTCCTTTTTACCGCCTGCCAGTGCGACAATGCCGGATTTACCGCACATCTGTGGCTCGTAGCCCATGGAAATGAGTTCCTGCTTTACATAATCAACGGTTTCCTGAATATCAAAGCCCGTACCAGGGTGTGTGTGCAGAAATCGTCTTGTCCGGACAAGCTGTTCCTGATAAGAAGCAGCTTCCTGTAAAAGTGCTGTAGTTGTCATAAGGGACCTCCTTTTTCTATAAAAAACTTATTATGAAGCTGGGGTCAAAAATCCCCGGCTATGATGCCTGTGGATTGTTCCACACTGCAATACGGTGTTGTAATATAGTGCCGTAAGTAAAAAAAGGCGAAGATGTCCAAGGGTTTCGTGGCATCTTCGCTACAGAAAATAATATTACCAATCGGGTAATAGTTTGTCAACAAAATAAAAGAAAGTTTTTTATCTGAAAATTTAAAAATGTAAAGCCCGAAAACCCGTTGACGGTTCACCACAAAAAGCGTAAATTGAAAGTGATGAATAATAAAGTAGAGGACCTGTAAAATGTATCTTGCAATATGTGATGATGATATACTGTTGTGTGCCAATTTAAGAAGAAAGCTGGCGGCATTTGATACCGGCGGAAACAAACTGCTTGTGGACGAGTATCATTCAGGGGAAGAATTGTTAAAGGGTGCCTGTCGGTGCAATTATGATGCGGTATTTCTGGATTTATATATGGAAGGCATGTCGGGATTTGATACGGCAAAGGCATTAGCCGAAAGAAAAAGCGAAGCCCGGATTATTTTTCTGACATCGAATGAATCGCTCGTATTTGACAGCTTTGAGTACCAGCCGTTTTATTTTTTAAGAAAAGAAAACTATACGGAAGTTCTGCCAAAGGTTATGGCGAGGCTGAAAACGGTTTTAAATCAGAACGGAACCTTTTTACTGGACGGTAAAAATGAAAAGGAATCCATTGCCGTCAGCAGTATCTGTTATGTGGCAAGTGATAAGCATAACGTTGTTATTTATACCACCAAATACAGTTACGAGGTGCGAAAGACCATGACGGAAACTTCAAAACAGCTTGAACCGTATGATTTTGTCAGAATTCACAAGCAGTATCTTGTAAATTTAAAATATGTGAAAAAGGTCAATATGCGGGACGAAACTGTTTTGTTAATGAATGATACGGTTCTGGATATGAGCAGGCGGTGTAAGGATACGGTGCTGGAGCGTTTCACGCAGTATCAGCGCAACATGAACGGAGCGGTATAGATGAATACAACACTGATTAATGAAAATATGTATCAACTGCTGCTGTCGGCAAAGGACAGCGTGGGGATTCTGCTGTTCCAGATGATTATGCTTGAAATGGCACTGCTGTTTATCCGTACAATCAGAAATGATATACAGCGGCGGCGCACGGGAAATGAAAACGGTTATAAAAAGGACACGTTTTTGGGAAACCGCGGTAACTATATGGTATGTGTGGCGGCGGCATTTCTGGTGCTGACGGCGGCAAATCAGTTGATTGTTGCAAAGGGACTTGCCATATACATGCTGGTGCTTTCAGAGGGCGTTGTACTGGGCGTGCTTACAGGGGTATTGACCGGCGGGAATATCAAAAAAGCGATGGTTACGACCGGTGTTTTGACTGTGGCGGCAGGAATTGCCTGTGTCTTAGGAGAACGGTTTTACAATGGAGCGGAGGACAGTGTGATGTTATCCGCCGCATTTATTGCATTTTTGGAATTTGTGCTGGCAGATGCACTTGTTAAAAGAGAGCTGTATCAGCTTCACCCAAAAGAATTGGGACTGCTGGCGCTCACGATTCTGATATGCGCGGCAGTATCGGCAGGGATGCTGTCGGACAGGGTGCCAGACCGTGGCATGGGAACAATCGTAGTGGCAGGTGTTTTGTTAAATGAAAGCTTTCTGATTGTCTTGTTGTGCCGTATTAAGTCCATGCAGAAAAATGAGCAGGCGGCGGAAAAAGCATTGCAGGAGAGCGCTTACCAGAAACAGTATATGGACAGCGTGGCAGTGCTTGACGAGCATGTCCGCAAAATGCGCCACGATTTAAAAAATCACGTCAACACCCTGAATATGCTTCTTTCCGATGAGGAACACGGTCAGGAGCGGGCAAAGCAGTATCTTTTGGAATATGTCCGTCAGACTGCGGCATTACAGGAATTTGTAAAGACGAAAAACAGCGTGGCGGATGCGGTGTTAAATGCGAAGCTGATGTACTGTAAAGAGCAGGATATTCCGGCGGTGATTTCGGTGGATAAGAATATCCGTGGATTAACCCAGACGGAATTATGCTGTGTACTCGGAAATCTTTTAGACAATGCGATTGAAGCCGAGTTAAAGCTTTCCAAGGCACAGAGAAAGATTGAAATAAAGATTGTCATGATAGAAGAAGTATTGGACATTTTGATAAGAAACCGCATTGCAGAGTCGGTTTTACAGGATGTACAGAAAGTAAAAAATATTGGTACAACCAAGCAGGATGCAGAAAATCACGGCTTTGGCTTGAAAAATGTCCGGGAAATTGTAAAAAAATACGACGGATTTATGGATCTGTATGAAGACAGTGGCTGTTTCTGCGTGCATATCCGAATATAAAACCGTTCGTGCCATAAAAGTGACCGCTTGTGCCGCCCCCTCTTGTTAGAAGATAACAGGAGGGGGTATATTTGTTTTAAGGAAATGCCAGAGCGTGTCAGTAATTTCAGAGAATCCGGTATCGGTAATTTCAATTTTGCAGGCGGGCATAAAAAAATAAAGGAGAAGGTTATGAAAAGAAAAAAGTGGGAAATGCCGGAGGTTAAGGCAGGGAGCAGGAGAGCCGCTGCAGTCACACTTACGGTACTGCTGGCGGCAGTCTGCGGCGGCTGTGGGAATCAGTATTCGGTGGAAGATGCCGTAAGCCGCGATGAAAAATTTACGCTGGTGGGAGATGCAGGCGAGGCACAGACCAAGGACTTAAGTCAGGCGACAACCACGGCAATGATAGCACATGAAGAACCAACGGCGTATCAGTTTAACGGCAAAAAGGTAAACGTAACAGAGGTTGGAATGGGAGAAACAAAGCTGTATGGCGGCTTTGAAATTACCGTGCTGAATGCGTGGAAGCTCGGTAACACCCTGACCCGGTTAGATGAAATTGAAAACGGCGATGCCACCTTTAAAAACTGGCTGGTTATAAGCCGCGAGTTAAATGAAGACGGCTCATCGTCCAAGAACAATCACCAGTATGTTGCGGTCAAGGTCCGTATGAAAAATGTATCCGGTGGGAATAACAAAAAGCTGGAAATGAGCGGGACACTGGTGAATAAAGATGGTGAGAATTTATTCCAGCGGATTTCGTTTGCGGAAATAATAGGATTTGATAAATGTCCGTATTTAAAACGTCCCGAAGAATTGCATAAGGACGCATACTTTTATAACTTTGCACAGGATGAGGAAATAGAAACCGTAATGGTATACCAGTTGATAAATACACCCGGTGTTTTAAGAGATGTCTATATGTATTCGGGCATTGGCGGAATCGGCGGTACAGACGGTGTCAACTCGATTGCAGACGGCAGTTATATGTTCCGGCTGGATATCGGGGAAGGGAATTAGAAAGCAAAAAGGAGAAACATTGTGAGAGAGCAGTTTCATACAGAATGGGAAAGAGCCGTAAAAAATAAAATGATGTGGATTGCGGTTTTTATAGGCTGTCTGCTTGCCATAGCACAGACGGTATTTGAAGTTTATCCGTATGCCAGAAATCCGTTGATGTTTTACAGAGGCAGTGCCGGACAACCGGCAAGCCTTTTTATGTACTGGTTCGGATTAAATTCGGGCAGTCCGTACAAAGTGACTTTTTTAACGATTTTTCCGGTGCTGGCAATGATGCCGCATGCACTGTCGTATCATCTGGACCGGAAAGGCGGTTATATTAAAAATGTGTATACCAGAACGAAAAAAATCAATTATCTGACGGCAAAGTATCTGGCTGTTTTTTTAAGCGGCGGTCTGACGGTGCTGTTTCCGTATCTTGTCAGCCTGCCGGTTACCGCCTGTATGCTTCCGGCATTGACACCAATCCGGAACGGACAGTATCTTTCGGCAACAGAGCTGTTTTCATCGATATTTTATACCAAACCGTTTGCCTACATCGCCATTTATATGGTGATTACATTTTTTTACGGCGGAATTTTTGCGACAACGGATCTGGCGGCGGCAAGCATTGTAGATAATATATTTCTGCTGGGAATGGTTCCTTTTTTAATATGGTATGGTTTTACAACGGCATCAAATTTTGTGGGAAGAAAGTCGGGAATTACGGTGGATCTCATCTGGCTGCTGGATATGAGCCACGGCGCGATACTGCATAAGGAAACCGTTTTTGTGACCGGAGCGGTTGTCGGCGTGATTACGGCGATTATATATTTTGTAAACGGGGTGAAACAAGATGCATTATAAAAGGAAACAAATTTCAAAAAAGAAAATGATGATCAGAAGCGTGGCAGTGCTTGCGTGTCTTATAACAGCGGCGGTTATGGGATATTTTATCCGGGATATTAACAGGCGTTTTCCAAACCCTTCGGTCTGTGAGCAGTATACAAAGGATTCACCCGCAATGCTTGACGGTCTGGAGATTACACCGCTTTCGACACACATTTATTCTTATGATGAATATCGTGAGCGGTATCCCGATTCGCTCGATGTGGGAGAACATGCTAAGGACTGGAAGGTGATTGTGTATAAGCTGGCATTTTGCAATACGACAGAGAAGGAACTGCGTTTTGAGGCGGATTCATTTTTAGCCGTTGCACAAAACAGCGGATTTCACAACGGTGTGTCACAGGAGAACCGAAAGAAAAATCAGACGATACAGCCCGGAGAGGTGCAGGAGATCGAATTGTCGTGTACTGTAACGGAGATTCTTATCGGGAAAAAGTGGTTTCAAAAATTAGAGGAGGAGACGTACACGCTGGTTTACTGGTGGTATCCGGTACAAAAAGAACTGGTGTTTACCAATGAATAAAAAAGCTTTACAGGGGAATTCAGGGGAATTGTGTCAGCGGAGCGTGTCTAAAAAAAATGGGGAAAGGGGAGAAGAAATTTTGAAAAAATTTGTCAACGGCTGGCTGGATACCGGACTTTTGTGGCTTTCGGCAGTGCTTATTCCGGTCTGGCTTATGGTTATTTTTAAAACGGCGATGTCGGAGCCGGACGTGGTGTACTGCATGAGTGATATATACAGCTATGCACATGAAAAGGGATTAATTATTTTTTTATTGTTGTCCCAGCTTTTTATTATCAACCATATTAAATATGAAATGCGTGTGGCGGTGCTGGTGCGTAAAAAAAGCATGAAAAGTTTTTGGCTTTCGCTGTGTAAAAAGATTTTTTTACAAGCGGGACTGTTTGTACTGTATGTGTTTGTACTGGTAACGGCATACGGCGTGACACATTTCCAGTGGAAATGCAACTGGTGGGAGCTAAACAGCAATGCGTATGCACAAATGCAGCGTCCGGTGGAATTTGAAGTGGCGGCGTGGCAGACGGCAGGCATTTTTCTGATTGTGCTGTTTGCGGAAATTACCGTTATGGCAATGATGATTGTCCTGCTTTGGTGGAAGCTGTCCCAGCCGGTCTACGGTTATGCGGTAATGATGGTGCTGTTTACACTGGAAAAGCGGATGACACCGGCACCGGTCAATATCTTTTTCCTGCGCATGTGTTTTCCTTGCACAAGGCTCTATTATCAGGGGATTCGTGCGGGCGATGAGATACTTTTTCCGCTGTGCTGTGTGGCGGCGGCATTTGTACTGGGACTGTTTTTGATGCGAAGAAAAAATATGTTAAAGAAAGAGGCAGATTAATGAAACAGCAGATTAGGGCGGAATTAAAGCAGGGAATTGTCAGGCGGTGGTATCTGTACATTCTGCCGTTTGCGCTGGGAGCGGTCAGCACGGCAGTATTTTTAAACCGGTATGCGCTGTTGGAAGCATGGACAGGAGAGCTGCGTGCAGCATCATTTGGGGACTGCTTCGCTTACATTTTCCGCGGTATGCAGGAGTATATTCCGAATCAGCACCAGCCGTTTGAAGTGCCGGTATTATTTTTACTGATAAATATTCTGCTTGCGGTGCTGATTGGCGGTTATGCGGCCGGAGAGCTGCACGGAACGGGGCTGAATAAGCTGGTGCGCTGTCGAAGAAGGTCCGATTGGTGGATTTGCAAATGTATCTGGAATGTGATAAGTGTCCTTGGATATTATGCGGCATTGATTGCGGGAGCGGTTACGGCGGCGTTTGTTGCTTCGGTAAAACCGGGCGGTGCGGCATTTTTTTCAGGGATAGCACCGCACAAAGAGGTGGTTGTAAAACTGCTTTTTTGTGAAATTCCTGACAAACTAAATGACAAAATGCTCTGCTGTATGGTATTTGTGCTTCCGGTGCTGACTTCCATGGCGGTATCGCTTTTTCAGATGACAATCGAATTTATCCTACAGCCGTGGGTCAGTTTCATGGTACTTATGGCAAACTGTGTATTTTCCGCATTTTTTATGAAAGGGTGCTGGCTGGGGAATTATATGATGCTCTACCGTATGAAACCGGTCAATGCAAACGGTGTGGACTGGCAGACCGGCATTTTGATAAATCTTTTAGTCATAGCCGCAAGCATAACGGCGGGGGTATTTCTTTTTGGCAGATATGACGTACTAAACAAAAACAGCATGAATAAGTAATGATGGTGAATTTTAACCGGGCAAAGGAGTGGGAGAAAAATGAATACAATCGAAATCAAAAATCTGAATAAAAAAATTAAAGGGGCAGAGGTTTTAAAAGATATTAATTTACATCTGGAGGGCGGAAAGGTTTATGGATTAAAGGGAAAGAATGGTTCGGGAAAGACAATGCTTATGCGTGCCGTCTGTGGACTGATTCTGCCGACCGGCGGAAGCATTACCATTAACGGGGAACAGCTTGGAAAGCAGATTTCATTCCCGAGAAGTGTCGGGATTCTGATTGAAAATCCTTCGTTTATTCCGGGGTATACGGGACTTAAAAATCTTTCGGTGCTTGCCGCCATCCAGAAGCGTGTCGGGGAAGATGAAATCCGGGAAACGCTTGAAAAGATTGGCTTAGACCCGGACGATAAGCGCACCTACAGAAAATATTCGCTCGGCATGAAACAGCGGCTCGGCATTGCTGCCGCTGTTATGGAAAATCCGGACATCGTCATCTTGGATGAGCCGATTAATGCCTTAGATGAAAGTGGTGCCAAACAGGTGCGCACGATTCTAAAGGAACAGAAAGAGCGCGGCGCCGTCTGTATCATTGCCTGTCACGATTCCGAGGAATTAAACTTTTTATCCGATGAAATCATCGAAATCGCCGAAGGACGAATTGTGCCGCAGGCGTCACAAAGCTGCCATTAGCGTAGCAGTCTGATTATAGCTTCATAAATCCCGACATCATGCACGCGCCTTTTGCACCTGCCTCTAAAACACCCGGAAGTCTGTCCGGTGTCATGCCGCCAATGGCATACACGGGCAGACAGGTGTTGTCACAGACTTCTTTTAAAAAGGCAAGTCCGCGTCCGGCAAGTCCTGCCTTACATTCCGTTTCATAAATATTTCCTGCAAATACATAGTCTGCACCAAGCTTTTCAGCAAGGCGGACATCATCTACAGAGTGTACCGAAGTGCCAATCTGTGCAAAATCCGATAAAAGTCCCGCTTTGCGGTATGTTTCAAGCTGTGACAGCGACAGCTGGATATACGGGTGATTTAACCGGTGTGCCGATTCAAGAAAGGAATGTAAAATCAGTTTCTTATTATAATGCGTACAAAGTGTGATACAGTCTTTGGCAAGTGCTTCATAAACTGTTTCTTCTAAATCCTTTTCCCGCAGTACAATGGCGGATACATTTGTTGCCGCGATTATTTCCACCTGCGCTAAAAAGCGGTGATAGGATACACTGCCCGGAATGAAATCCAGGGTGTCGGAATCCGGCGGTAGCAGATGGTGGTTGGTAATGGCGATAAAAGCACTGTAATCAGTCATGGACAGCTCCTTTCGAAAGCGGTTTTTGGGTTCTTTAAAAATACTACGTTGCGTAAAGCTATGGAATATGATACCATAGCAATAATGAGTTCTCAAGTTTGTACGTGAAAAATCGGTTAGAAAGTACAGGATGACAGAAGCCCTGTAACCGCATAGAATGAAAGTGCGGTATAAAATCCGGCATAGAGGGGAGGAAATCTGTCAGGAGAAAGCCGCATTTTCGTCAGATGATATTTTGAGAATCAAATAAATAACAGCGAAAATGTCTTTAGCGGCAGAATCGCACAGAAATGGAGCAGATATGGAATATACAATATTTCAGTACATTTATTTTTTCTTCCTATATTCATTTATCGGATGGGTATTTGAAGAAGTGCTGGCGGCATTTAAGTACGGCAGATTTGTCAACCGCGGGTTTGTCAACGGACCGCTCTGCATGAAATACGGCTTTTGCATGATTGTGATTTTAACCGATGTCAGTGATTTGATGGATAATCCTTTTTTACAGTTTGTCATGTGTTTTGTGATTATCACGGTCATTCAGTATGTGGCGGCGGCACTTGTACGCAAAATCACAGGACACCGCCTTTGGGACTATTCGGGACATAAGTGGAATTTAAACGGCTATGTAAGTGTCCGGACATCACTGTTCTGGTCGGTGACTGCCATGCTTTGTATCTGGCTGGTGCATCCGTTTTTATACATTTTATATGAACTGCTTCCGTTGCGGGTGCTGAAGGTGCTTGAAGTGGTACTGCTGGTTTTGTTTGCGGTGGACGTTTTAGTGACGGCGGCGACCATGCTCAAGTGGAAAATACAGGGCAATGTTTATGATACGGTGGCGGCAGGACTTGAAAAGACCAAACAGAGTATCGGGGAAAAACTCATTTTCATGATTCAGAAAAGAATGTACCGCGCTTTTCCGGAAATGGAACATCAGGAAAAGTCCGAAGCAGACGGTTTTGGAAAGCCGGTAAACAGAGTGTTTGCAAAGGGCTTGTGCTTTGATAAGCTGTTTTGGATATTCTTTATCAGTGCGTTGGTCGGGGACTGGATTGAAACGGTGTTTGTGTGGGCGACTTCCGGGGTGCTTATGAGCCGAAGCAGTCTTTTATACGGAACATTCAGCATTGTGTGGGGACTTGGCGGCGCGATTGCGACAGGTCTTTTGTATTCCCTGCAGAAAAGAAATGACCGTTATATTTTCATCGCTGGATTTTTCATGGGTGGTGTGTATGAATATAGCTGCAGCGTGTTTACGGAAATGGTGTTTGGAACGACGTTCTGGGATTACAGCCATATGCCGTTTAATATCAACGGGCGGATTAATCTGCTGTTCTGCTTTTTCTGGGGTGTGCTTGCCATTGTGTGGTTAAAGCTTTTGTACCCGGCAGTCAGCAGGGTGATTGAAAAGATTCCGCCGGTAGCGGGAAAAGTACTTACGTATATTTTAGTATTTGCAATGGCGCTGGATATGCTGATTTCGTCCGTGGCATTAATGCGCTATGTAGACAGAAAGCAGCAGGCCGGCGCGGATACGGCAGTGGAGCAGTTTTTGGACCACACCTATCCGGACAGTTTTATTGAGTGGGTATATCCGAATATGAAAATAACGGATTAAAGAAATGGAGGAAGTGTATGTTAGAAGTAAAAGGGCTGAAAAAGACATTTAAAATGTCGAAAAAGCAGCAGAAAATCGAAAAGACAAAAGAAAAAATCAAAGTGGCGGTAGCAGACGTTTCATTTGATGCGCGTCCGGGAGAAATCCTTGGAATCCTTGGCGCAAACGGCGCCGGAAAAACCACAACGCTCAGAATTTTAGCATCGGTTATTAAGGCTGATGAAGGTCAGGTGTGTTTAGACGGTGCGGACATTACAGGCAATCTTATGGATTACCGCAGACATATCGGATTTTTAACGAGTGAATTAAAGCTTGAGGATTACTTTACACCGAATTATCTGTTTGACTACTTTTCAAAGCTGTACGGTGTCGGGGAAGAACAGGCAGCACAGCGTAAAAAAGAGCTGTTTGAAAAATTCGGTATTGATAAATTTGCAGAGGTTAAGGTTGCCGATATGTCAACCGGTATGAAACAGAAGATTTCACTGGTCATTTCCATTGTACATAACCCGGATATTATTATCTTTGATGAACCGACCAACGGACTCGATGTTATTACGGAACGGATTGTGGTGAACTTCTTAAAGGAGCTGCGCGAACAGGGCAAATGCATTATTATTTCCAGTCACATTTTCAGCCTGATTGAAAAAATTTGTGACCGTGTGGTTATTATTATCCGTGGCAAATCCGTGTGCTGTGATACGCTGGAAAATGTTATGGCGGGACAGCCGTTAGAAGACCGGTTCTTTGAACTGTATGAAAATATGGAGGGTAAGGCAGATGAATAATATTTTTACAATCATGAAAAAGGAACTGTTCCGGTATCTTTCGGATAGGCGTATGCTTCTGACAACGATTCTCCTGCCGGGACTGATGATCTATATTGTGTATTCGATTATGGGGCAGGCGATGTCGAGCCAGTTTGAGGTCAAAGATGATTATAAGACATCGGTATTTATGCTGGATACGCCGCAGAGCTTAAAGCCGGTATTTGACAGCTTGAATCTGGATTACCGGGATGCGGATAAATCTATGGACGAGATGAAAATGCAGGTGGAAAATCAGGACTGTGATTTGATTGTCGTATTTCCGAAGGATTTTGAACAGGCAGTGGCAGCTTACGACAGCATGACGGCACAGACACCGGCACCGCAGGTTGAAATTTATTATAATTCCTCAAAGACCGAATCGGCAAGCGGTTACAGCATGATTACAGAGGTTTTAAACCAGTACGAAAGCAGCATGATTAACAAGTTTGATATTAACGCAAATGCAGACGGCGGGTATGATCTGGCATCGGATAAGGATATTACGGGAAAAATCTTCTCCATGCTGTTCCCAATGCTTCTGATGACGTTTATTTTCAGTGCATGTACGTCCCTTGCACCAGAGTCGATTTCAGGGGAAAAGGAGCGCGGCACGCTTACCACACTGCTTGTAACACCGGTACGCCGCTCTGAAATTGCGATTGGAAAGATTCTTGCCCTTAGTATCCTTGCACTGCTGAGCGGTCTGTCAAGTTTTACGGGAACGGCATTGTCCCTGCCGAAGCTTATGGCAATGAGCGGTGACGACGTAGGGGTGAATGTTAATGTCTATCATGTACAGGACTATGCACTGCTGTTAATGATTGTGCTGTGTTCGGTACTGCTGATTATTTCATTGATTTCAGTCGTATCTGCATATGCAAAAAATGTGAAAGAAGCGGGGACATATGTATCGCCGTTAATGATAATTATAATGATTGTGTCAATCAGTACGATGTTTGGAAACGGAACGCCGCAGGAAAATTACTGGTATCTGATTCCGATTTACAACAGCGTGCAGTGCATGAGCAGTGTCTTTTTATTCTCGGTCAATGCCGTGCATGTAATGATTACCTTTGTATCCAATCTGGTTTATGCGGGAATTTTCGTATGGGTACTGACAAGAATGTTTAACAGCGAAAAGATTATGTTTTCTAAGTAAAAATAAAATGCAGGAAAACGCAAGGAGGTTGTAAAGCTTTGCGTTTTCCTGCATTTTTTATAATTTTTTATAAGTTTAGATGTTCCGGCTTAAAGTGGGCGGGACCAGCGGCCGGAAGCGCCACACGGAAGCACCAGTCCGTTAGAGGATACCGGAAGTCCGACCTCCTGTGAATCGACCTGTCCGTCAAATGCCTTTAATTCCGTAGAAAGCATATAGGAAAGCACAGCAGGCTGTAAGCCGGTGGTGTAAGAGTTAATCAGGAAAAACAGCGGGTCATCGGATAACAGCTGTGCGCACAGTTGAATCAGCGGATAAACGGATTCTTCAATTTTCCAGATTTCACCCTTCGGACCTCTGCCGTAGGATGGCGGGTCCATGATAATACCGTCGTAGTGGTTGCCGCGGCGGATTTCACGCTGGACAAATTTAACGCAGTCATCGACAATCCAGCGGATTGGCTTGTCAATCAGTCCGGAGGATGTCGCATTTTCCTTTGCCCATGCAACAATGCCTTTGGAAGCGTCAACATGGGTGACATGCGCACCGGCAGCAGCTGCGGCAAGGGTTGCACCGCCGGTATAGGCAAAGAGATTTAATACTTTTACCGGCTTATCCGGCTGTTTCTTTATTTTTTCGGAAATCAGATGTCCAAACCAGTCCCAGTTGGTTGCCTGTTCCGGGAAAATACCGGTGTGCTTAAAGCTGAACGGCTTTAAATTAAACGTCAGCGGCTGTTTAAAGGACGGGCTTTCATACTGAATCTGCCATTGCTGCGGCAGGTCAAAGAACTCCCATTCACCGCCGCCCTTACTGCTGCGGTGGTAATGTCCGTTCATTTTACGCCAGCCTTTTTCTTTTTTTGGTGTGTTCCAGATAACCTGCGGGTCGGGTCTTACAAGCAGGTAAGCTCCCCAGCGTTCCAGCTTTTCGCCTTCGGAAGTATCAATGACTTCGTAATCTTTCCAGTTATTTGCAATAAACATATATAAAACCTTTCTTTCCTGATGTATATGGGCTGAAGTCCGGCAAGCATTTATGCAGACCCGGACGGATTTTTGCCGTCTGCCATAGACATCATAAATAATCGCTTATGAATGTTTATTTATCATATCATAAAGGTTTGATGGTGACAATCCCACGATATGTGAATATGGGGCAGAATTTTGGGAGTGCGTAGTGTAAATTGATTTAGGGCAATCAGAATTTGGGGCGGTTGTGCGGATATCAGTCTATATAATAGGTAGAAACATCTCAAATCCATGCGGAAAAGTTGCAAAATAACGGGGTAATCAGTATAATAACATCATATTTGCAGAAAAAATGACAAAAGGGAATAAAAGTACACCCCGGAACGGAGGGAAAATGTTTCAGAATTACAAAACGAAAACCTTGAAAAAAGATATTTTATCAGGAATTATTGTAGCCCTGGTATCAATTCCGATTTCAATGGGATATGCGCAGGTTGCCGGGCTGCCGGTTGTATATGGCTTATACGGCTCACTGCTCCCGATTCTTGTATTCAGTCTGATTACTTCATCGCCGCAGTTTGTATTTGGTGTCGATGCAACACCGGCGGCACTGGTCGGTGCGACACTGGCTTCACTTGGCATTGTAACAGGCTCAGAAGAAGCAATCAGGCTGGTGCCGGTCATTACGCTGGTGACTGCCGGGTGGCTTCTGCTGTTTTACATCGTGCGCGCAGGCAAGCTGGTGAGTTACATCTCAACGCCGGTTATGGGCGGATTTATTTCCGGTATCGGCTGTACAATTATTTTAATGCAGGTGGCAAAGCTGTTTGGCGGTTCGGCAGGCACGGGAGAACTTTTTGTCCTGATTGCCCATATCTTAAACCAGCTGCAATATTTTAACCTGTTATCGGCGGTGCTTGGCATTGGTACGATTGTGATTATTTTAACAGCAAAAAAATATGTCCCGAAGTTTCCAATGTCGGTGGTATTAATGGCAGTGGGAGCTGCACTGACTGCCGTTTTCCATATTGACCGGTATGGGGTGAAGCTTCTGCCGCAGGTATCGGCGGGACTTCCAAAACTGGCATTTCCCGATGTCAGTGTGCTGGGTGAAAATACAGGGGATATTCTTTTGCTGTCTTTTACCGTGGCACTTGTTATTGTGGCACAGACATTACTTGCCAGCAGTAATTATGCGTTAAAATACAATTATAAAATCAACAACAATCGCGAGGTGCTTGCCTATGCGGCGGGCAATTTCGCCGGAGCGCTGGTGGGATGCTGCCCGATTAACGGCAGTGTGTCAAGAACCGGCATCGGCGACCAGTTTGGCGCACGCTCGCAGGTGATGTCTTTATCGGCAGCATTTACAATGGTACTGGTACTGCTGTTTGGCACAGGGCTGTTACAGTATCTTCCGGTTCCGGTGCTGACCGGTATTGTTATCTGTGCGCTGATTGGCATTCTGGAATTCGGACTTGCAAAGAAGCTTTGGAAGACGAATAAGCAGGAATTCTTAATATTTATGGCAGCGTTTTTTGGTGTTCTGATTTTTGGAACGATTTACGGTGTTATTATTGGCGTGATTTTATCGTTTATTGCAGTAATTATCCGCGCAGTAGTGCCACCGAAAGGATTTCTTGGCATGATTCCGGGACAGGAGGGCTTTTATGCATTGAAAAGAAACCGCAATGCCCACCCGGTACAGCATACGGTAATTTACCGGTTTTCGGGCAATCTGTTTTTTGCCAATATTGACACATTCCAGAATGATATTGAAAATGCGATAAAAGAAGATACCAAACAGGTGATTGTCGATGCGAGCGGAATCGGAAGCGTTGATATCACAGCCGCAGACCGCCTTGTTATTTTAAACAGAAATCTGCGTGCGAAGGGAATCCGCTTTTATCTGACAGAGCATGTAGGTGCGGTCAACGACCAGTTAAGGGCTTTTGGAGCGGGGAGTCTGGTAGAGGAAGGCGTTGCAAGAAGAACCATTTCACTTGCACTGCGTGATGCGGGTGTGGATAAGCCGTATCCGCTGGAAAATGAAAACGGACTGAATATGAAATATGTCTTTGTGGAGGCGCAAGAGCGGCTCGCGGAATTTGAATGGGCATTTGGGAACGATGCGGAAGAAAAAATGGAACAGATTGCGATAGAGGTTGCCCGGCAGATTACAGCTGCAAATGAACATAGTGCAGAGGCACTTAAAAAAGCAGAGAATCACGTATCATGGGGCCGTATCGGCTTGTATGACGAAGAAGAGCTGCTTGACCGTCTGGAAATGCATTTGTCTGAAATGGCACAGAACAACCCTGAAAATGAAAGTGAGATTGAAGAGCAGATTGAACAGCGAAGAAGCATTGTTGAATTTAAATTACAGCATATCAATCCCGAAGCACTCCGTATGCTCAAGCAGCACCGCCACGAACTGGCAATGCAGTTTAAAGAACGCAATCCGAAAGCCTACGCGCATATGCTGGAACGCAGAAAAGAGCATATCCGCAGGCTGACCAAGACCAATCCTGAACTGGCGGCAAAGCTGCGGGAATTATACGGTGAGAATGGAGAAGAATCATGAATATATTAAATGTAGAAAAAGTAAGCAAAACATATGGAGAAAAACAATTGTTTGACGAGGTGACACTCGGTGTCAACAAAGGCGACAAAATCGGTGTTATCGGTGTCAATGGCACGGGAAAATCTACATTTTTAAAAATTATTGCGAGCCTGGAGGAAGCCGATGCCGGACAGGTTGTAAAGGGCAAGGGCGTAACGGTCGCTTATCTGGAGCAGAAGGCGCAGTTCCCGGAAAAGGATACGATTCTTGGCTACGTCCTGCGTGGCAAACAGCACAGCAGTGAGGCGGAAGCGAAGACAATTCTTACAAAGCTTGGCATTACGGAATTTGATAAAGATATTCATACGCTTTCCGGCGGGCAGAAAAAAAGAGTTGCGCTGGCAAAGACACTTGTAGAACCGGCGGAGGTACTGATATTAGACGAGCCGACCAACCATTTGGATAATGAAATGGTTATCTGGCTGGAAGATTATATCCGTCAGTTTAAGGGCGAGCTGCTGATGGTAACGCATGACCGTTATTTTCTTGACAATGTTACCAACCGGATTGTGGAACTTGACCGCACGCATTTATACAGCTACGATACGAATTATTCGGGTTTTCTGGAGTTAAAGACCCAGCGTGAGCAGATGGAAATGGCGACCGAAGAAAAGCGGCAGAATATTCTGCGTCGTGAGCTGGAATGGATCCGCAGGGGCTGTCAGGCGCGTTCCACCAAACAGCAGGCAAGAATTGACCGTTATGAGGATATGAAGGAAGCGTCCAGACAGGCACGTGCCAGCTTTGAAAAACAGGCAATGGAGATGAACTCGGTCACATCGCGCCTCGGTAAAAAGACGATTGAACTGGAAAATATCACAAAAGCCTATGACGGCATTACGTATATCCGTGATTTTTCATACATATTTTTAAGAGATGACCGTATCGGTATCATAGGTAGAAACGGCTGTGGAAAATCGACACTGATGAAGATTATCACAGGACAGATTCAGCCGGACTCCGGCACGGTTTCAATCGGTGAAACGGTAAAAATCGGGTATTTCATGCAGGAGAATGAACCGCTGGACGAAAAAATGACGGTGCTTGAATATGTAAGAAGCATCGGCGAATATGTGACAACGGCAACTGGCAAGGCAACAGCGTCCCAGATGTGCGAGCGTTTTTTATTTACGCCGAAAATGCAGTGGACACCGATAGAAAAGTTATCCGGTGGTGAAAAGAGAAGACTCTATCTTCTCAGTGTCTTAATGAGTGCGCCGAATGTACTGATATTAGATGAACCGACCAACGATCTGGATATCGAAACGCTGGAAATACTCGAAGACTATTTAGACGGCTTTGCAGGCATTGTCATTACCGTATCGCATGACCGTTATTTTCTCGACAGAATTGTGGATCGTATTTTCGCATTTGAGGAAAATGGTATCCTGCACCAGTACGAAGGCGGATTTAGCGACTATTACGAAAAGTCCGGAGGTATGCAGGCAAAACAGGCTAAGATTGCGGAAAAGCCGAAGGGTAAAAAAGAATACAATAAGGACCGCGAGAAAAAACTCCGTTTTTCTTATAAGGAACAAAAAGAATACGAAGTGATCGATGAAGAAATCGCCGCGCTGGAACAAAAAATTGCTAAGCTGGATAGCGAAATAGAAATGGCTGCAACACAGTACAGCCGTTTAACGGAGCTGACACAGGAAAAGAGTGAACTGGAAGAACAGCTGGAGTTTAAGATGAACCGCTGGGTGGAATTAAATGAACTGGCGGAGCTGATTGAACAGCAGAAACAAAAATAAAATGATGCAGTAAAATACCATCAGACAAATTTTGACAAAAATACCTCCATATGATAGACTCAAATATGTATAATTTATAAAAAAATTATAACGAAAAAATAAACTACGGAGGGAAAGAAATGTTTTGTAAATTTTGTGGGAAAGAGCTTCAGGACGGAGAAGTATGTGGATGCGCAGGCAGCCAGCAGGCAGACGCAGCACAGGCACAGCAGACATCCGGTGCAGCACAGGCAGCAACGGATCAGATGAGCGGTCAGGTTAATGCCGGTCAGGCAGATGCAGCGGGTGCACAGGGGACGCAGTTTAATACGGCACAGATGCAGCAGAAGGCAAACGAGTATATGCAGCAGGGTATGGAAGCGGCAGGAAATGCATGGAAGAATCTGCTTGGCATCTTTAAGTCGCCGGCACAGGAAGGCCGTGCTTATGTGGCAGAGTCTGATATGACAGTGTCACTGATTCTGATTGTGTTACAGGCAGTCATTGCCGGCTTGTTCGGATTAATCTGCACCACCAGAATCAATGCAGCTTTTTCAGGGATTACTTCATATTTTTCATCGAATAAGTATCAGGTATCCAATGCAAAGGGATTTTTTGTTACATTGATTTTTTCAGTTGTTTTATCAGCAGTGTTTGCGTTGATTTTCTTTGCAGCAGGCAAGATTGTAAAGGCAGATATTGATTACAAAAAGGCGCTTGCAATTACAAGTGTAAGAAGTGCTGCAGTGATTCCGTTTATGCTTGCAGGCTGTGTTCTGTTATTTGTTAATCCGGGCATAGCATTTGCAGTATTCTATCTTGGCAATATTTTGGCAATCTGCTTTGTATATGCTGCAATGACAGGAATCTGTGAAGAAAATAAGCTTTCTTATATGATTGCAGTAAGCGTAATCGTATTTGCGGTTGTGGCAGTCGTTATCATGAGCAAAGCTGTGGGACTGTATGTACCGTCAGGTATTAAAAGCTTATCAAGCCTGAGCAGCCTGATGAGTATGTTTTACTAATCCGGAAAGAAATATAAAACGGATTTCTTCTATATATAATAGGTAGAAATTTGAAAAAATGACAACAGGGTGATTGTTCTTAAAAAAGAACAATTATCCTGTTGATTTTATTAGTATAGTCGTGTATACTAGCAATTGCTGTGACATTGATAGCTGTGAAGCGTGAGGTTGCTGCGATACAATCGCAGGTTTTCCGTGGAGCGAATGTCAAATAATTCTGGCGACAAGTCACTGTACAATATCATCTGTAAATGAATAAGATGACCCGTAGGTTCACAACGTCCTAAGAGATATTGTGATACGCGTGGGAGTGTGTACAGTCACCGCTTGTCGTACTTAAATCTAGAAAGTGCGAAGGAGGCGACTTTTTTTATGGCAAATCAGGTAATTAGAATTACACTGAAGGCTTATGATCATCAGTTAATCGATCAGTCAGCAAAGAAAATCATTGAAACTGCTAAGAAAACAGGAGCACAGGTAAGTGGTCCGGTACCTCTTCCAACAAAGAAGGAAGTTGTTACAATTCTTAGAGCTGTTCACAAGTACAAGGATTCAAGAGAACAGTTCGAGCAGAGAACACACAAGAGACTGATTGATGTATTATCTCCATCTCAGAAGACTGTAGATGCTTTATCTAAGTTAGAGATGCCGGCTGGTGTGTTTATCAACTTAAAGGTAATGAACTAATCATTACAGACATTTTTCATTATTAGAGCAATAATCCTAAGGGTTTAATATAGAAGCAACTTATGCAACGCATTCATTTAAGGAATGCAACATGCAGCACAGTGGTGCGGGTTCCACTTATATTGGCTGTTCTAGGATGACAGGATGCGCTGTGCGTGCGTTATAAATCGGGCATAGAAGCCGGAAGAAATTCAAAGAATTTCTTTCAGATGAATATGCTCGGAACGAGCATATTCATCTTGTCCGCTGTAGATTAAACAGGAGGAAAATCAATGAAGAAGGCAATTTTAGCTACAAAAGTCGGAATGACTCAAATCTTCAACGAAGACGGTGTTTTAACACCTGTAACTGTTCTTCAGGCTGGTCCTTGTGTTGTAACACAAGTAAAGACAGTAGAAAACGACGGTTACGATGCAGTTCAGGTTGGTTTTGCTGACATTAGAGAAAAGTTAGTAAACAAGCCTGTTAAAGGACATTTTGATAAGGCAGAGGTTCCTTACAAGAGATTCTTAAGAGAGTTCAAGTTTGAAAATGCTTCAGAATACTCAGTAAAGGATGAAATCAAAGCTGATATCTTCGCAGCAGGCGATAAGGTAGATGCAACTGCTATTTCAAAGGGTAAAGGTTTCCAGGGCGCAATCAAGAGATTAGGCCAGTCAAGAGGACCTATGGCTCATGGTTCTAAGTTCCACAGACATCAGGGTTCAAACGGATCAGCAACAACACCTGGTAGAGTATTCAAGGGAAAAGGAATGCCTGGACATATGGGTTCTAAGAGAATCACAATCCAGAATCTTGAAGTAGTAAGAGTTGATGTTGAAAACAACGTAATCTTAGTTAAGGGTGCAGTACCTGGACCTAAGAAATCATTAGTAACACTGAAAGAAACAGTAAAGGCTGCAAAGTAGTTTTTGCTAAGGAAGGAGGACCACACAGATGGCAAACGTATCTGTTTACAATATTGAAGGCAAGGAAGTTGGCTCAATCGAATTAAACGATGCAGTATTTGGTGTTGAAGTAAATGAACATCTTGTACACATGGCAGTAGTTAACCAGCTTGCAAATAATCGTCAGGGAACACAGAGCGCAAAGACACGTTCAGAAGTTTCTGGTGGCGGAAGAAAACCTTGGAGACAGAAGGGAACTGGTCATGCAAGACAGGGTTCTACAAGATCTCCACAGTGGACAGGCGGCGGCGTCGTATTCGCACCAAAGCCAAGAGATTATTCATTCAAGATGAATAAGAAGGAAAAGAGAGCAGCTCTCTGCTCAGCATTATCATCAAAGGTTGCTGAAAGCCAGATTATCGTTCTGGATGAGTTCAAGCTTGATGAAATCAAGACAAAGAAATTTGTTGAAGTTATGAATAACTTAAAGGCATCTAAGGCTTTAGTTGTTCTTGAAGGTGAAAATAAGAATGTTGTTCTTTCAGGAAGAAACATTCCGACAGTAAAGGTTACAGCTACAAACGAAATCAACACATACGATGTATTGAAGTATGAAACATTAGTTGTAACAAAGGCTGCTGTAGAAAAACTCGAGGAGGTATATGCATAATGGCAAACGTACAGTATTTTGATGTAATCCTCAAGCCGGTTATTACAGAAAAGTCAATGGCAGATATGGCTGAAAAGAAATATACATTCCTTGTACATCCGGAAGCTAACAAGTCTATGGTTAAAGAGGCTGTTGAAAAGATGTTTGAAGGAACAAAGGTTGCTAGAGTTAACACAATGAACAGCATTGGCAAGAAAAAGAGAAGAGGCAGAACAGTAGGTACTACTGCGAAGACTAAGAAGGCCATTGTATGGTTAACAGAAGACAGCAAAGATATTGAGATTTTTGAAGGTCTCTAAAATAAAGCAGCGTTAAACGTGTAGAAAACAATATTACACACTCGAAAGGAGAGAATATAATGGGAATTAAATCATATAACCCATATACACCTTCCAGAAGAAATATGACTGGCTCAGATTTCTCTGAAATTACAAAGTCAACTCCTGAGAAGTCATTACTTGCTTCTAAGAAGAAGACTGCTGGTCGTAACAATCAGGGTAAGATCACAGTAAGACACCACGGTGGTGGAAATAGACAGAAGTACAGACTTATCGACTTCAAGAGAAATAAGGAAGGCGTTCCTGCAAAGGTTATCGGTATCGAATACGATCCGAACAGAACAGCAAATATCGCATTAATCTGCTACGCAGATGGTGAAAAAGCATATATCCTTGCACCACAGGGATTAACAGACGGCATGACAGTTATGAACGGTGCTGAAGCTGAAATCAGAGTTGGTAACTGCTTACCGCTTTCAGCTATTCCTGTTGGTACTCAGGTTCACAATATTGAATTATACCCTGGTAAGGGCGGACAGATGGTTCGTTCTGCCGGAAACTCAGCTCAGTTAATGGCTAAGGAAGGAAAGTATGCAACATTAAGACTTCCTTCTGGCGAAATGAGAATGGTTCCTATCGTATGCCGCGCAACAATCGGTGTTGTAGGTAACGGTGACCACAACCTCATCAATCTTGGTAAAGCCGGACGTAAGAGACATATGGGTATCAGACCTACAGTTCGTGGTTCTGTCATGAACCCGAATGACCATCCACACGGTGGTGGTGAAGGTCGTGCACCGGTTGGTCGTCCAAGCCCGATGACTCCTTGGGGTAAGCCTGCTATGGGACTTAAGACTCGTAAGAAGAAGAAACAGTCTAACAAGCTTATCATAAGAAGAAGAGACGGTAAGGCAATTAAGTAATTGAATTTTAACAAGATTATTAAGGAGGTTTGAACCTATGGCTCGTTCACTTAAAAAAGGACCATTCGCTGATGAAAGCTTACTTAAAAAGGTAGATGCGATGAACGCTTCTAACGATAAGCAGGTTATTAAGACATGGTCACGCCGTTCAACAATTTTCCCATCATTTGTTGGACATACAATCGCAGTTCATGACGGAAGAAAGCATGTGCCTGTATATGTTACAGAGGACATGGTAGGCCATAAGCTCGGTGAGTTCGTTGCAACAAGAACATACAGAGGACATGGCAAAGACGAGAAGAAGAGTAGATAATTCAATATTTGAAAGGAGGTTTTAATCCATGGCAAAAGGACATAGATCCCAGATAAAGAGAGAGAGAAATGCTGTTAAGGATACAAGACCAAGCGCAAAGTTATCTTACGCTAGAGTATCAGTTCAGAAAGCGTGTTTTGTATTAGATGCGATCAGAGGAAAGAGCGTTGAAGAAGCACTCGCTATCGTAATGTACAATCCAAGATATGCTTCATCATTATTAGAGAAGTTAATCAAATCAGCAGTAGCAAATGCTGAAAACAATAATGGTATGGACCCAAGTAAGTTATACATTGAAGAGTGCTATGCAAACAAAGGACCTACAATGAAGAGAATCCACCCAAGAGCACAGGGTAGAGCTTACAGAATCGAAAAGAGAATGAGCCATATCACAGTAATTCTGAATGAGAGATAATTCGAGGTATCAATGTGTGTTATGTGCTTTGCCGCATAACATACACCCTCGGGTAAAACAGAAAGGAGATTTACATGGGACAGAAAGTTAATCCTCATGGTTTGAGAGTCGGCGTTATCAAAGACTGGGACTCAAAATGGTATGCAGAAGACAACTTCGCAGATAACCTTGTAGAAGATTATAACATCAGAAAATTCCTCAAGAATAAGTTATATGCAGCAGGAATTTCAAAAATTGAAATAGAGAGAGCTTCAGACAGAGTTAAGATTATCATCCACACAGCTAAACCGGGCGTTGTTATCGGTAAGGGTGGTGCTGAAATCGAAGCACTTAAGAAGCAGGTTGAAAAGCTTACCTCTGCTAAGAGATTAAGCATCGACATCAAGGAAGTAAAAAGACCGGATAAAGACGCACAGCTTGTTGCAGAAAATATTGCACAGCAGCTGGAAAACCGTATCTCTTTCAGAAGAGCTATGAAGTCCTGCATGGGCAGAACAATGAAGCAGGGTGCTAAGGGTATTAAGACATCTTGTTCAGGTCGTCTCGGCGGTGCTGATATGGCTCGTACAGAGTTCTATAGCGAAGGTACAATTCCTCTTCAGACACTCCGTGCAGATATCGATTATGGTTTTGCAGAAGCTAATACAACTTATGGTAAAGTTGGTGTTAAGGTATGGATCTATGAAGGTGAGGTACTTCCAACAAAGACAAACAAGGAAGGGAGCGATAAGTAATGTTACTACCTAAGAGAGTGAAACATCGTAGACAGTTCCGTGGTTCAATGGCTGGTAAGGCTACAAGAGGCAACAAGATTACAAATGGTGAATATGGTATCGTTGCAACAGAACCATGCTGGATTAAGTCAAATCAGATAGAAGCAGCCCGTATTGCTATGACACGTTATATCAAGCGTGGCGGTAAAGTATTTATTAAAATTTTCCCAGATAAGCCGGTAACAGGTAAGCCTATCGGTGTTCGAATGGGTAAAGGTAAAGGTAACTTAGAGTGCTGGGTAGCAGTAGTTAAACCTGGACGTGTAATGTTTGAAATTTCAGGTGTCCCTGAAGAAACTGCAAGAGAAGCGTTACGTCTTGCAACACACAAACTCCCTTGCAAGTGTAAGGTGGTTTCACGTGCAGACTTAGAAGGCGGTGATAACAGTGAAAATTAATAAATATGTAGAAGATTTAAAAGCAAAATCAGCTGCAGAATTAAACGAAGAATTAGTAGCTGCTAAAAAGGAACTTTTCAATTTAAGATTTCAGAACGCAACAAATCAGTTGGAAAATACAAGCAGAATCAAAGAAGTAAGAAAGAATATTGCTAGAATCCAGACTGTAATTGCTCAGAAGAATGCATAATTTATTCCTAAGAAAGGAGAATTGGCTGTGGAAGAGAGAAATTTAAGAAAGACTCGAACAGGCAGAGTTGTAAGCAACAAGATGGATAAGACAATCGTTGTTGCAGTAGAAGACAACGTAAAGCATCCACTTTACAATAAAATCGTTAAGAGAACATACAAGTTAAAAGCTCACGATGAAAACAATGAATGTTTAATCGGTGATGTTGTTAAGGTAATGGAAACCAGACCTTTATCTAAGGATAAGAGATGGAGATTAGTTGAAATTATCAGCAGAGCTAAATAATTTTAATAAGTTAGAATTAAAATTGATATTACTGAAAGGGGTAGTATTATGGTACAACAGGAAACCAGACTTAAGGTTGCTGATAACACAGGTGCTAAAGAAATTCTTTGCATCAGAGTTATGGGTGGCTCAACAAGAAGATATGCAAATATCGGTGATGTTATTGTCGCTACTGTTAAAGAAGCAACACCAGGCGGCGTTGTTAAAAAGGGCGATGTTGTTAAGGCCGTAGTCGTACGTACTGTAAAGGGCGCACGCCGTAAAGACGGTTCATATATTAGATTTGATGAAAATGCTGCAGTAATTATTAAAGATGACAAGACTCCTAGAGGAACTCGTATCTTTGGACCAGTAGCAAGAGAGTTAAGAGATGCACACTTCATGAAGATTGTATCTCTGGCTCCGGAAGTATTATAGGAGGTGCCACAATGTCAGCTGTAAGAATTAAGAAGGGCGATACTGTTAAGGTTATCGCAGGAAAAGACAAAGGCAAAGAAGGCAAAGTAATGTCTGTCAATGCAAAGAACCATACAGCATTAGTTGAGGGCGTAAACATGGTAACAAAGCATGCGAAGCCAAGCGCAGCTAATCAGCAGGGTGGAATTCTCCACCAGGAAGCGCCAATCGATATTTCTAATATCATGTATGTCGTAAAAGGCAAGACAACAAAGATTGGCTACGAATTTAAGGACGGAAAGAAAGTTCGTGTTGCAAAGGCAACTGGCGAAGTTATTGATTAATACAGGAAGGAGGCAATAAATTTTGAGTAGACTTAGAGAGTTATACGATAACGAAATTACAAAGAAGATGACAGAAAAGTTTGGTTACAAGAATCCGATGATGGTTCCGAAGATCGACAAGATTGTAATCAACATGGGCGTTGGTGAAGCAAAGGAAAATTCAAAGCTTCTCGATGCCGCAGTTAAGGAAATGGAAACAATTTCAGGTCAGAAAGCAGTTCTTACAAGAGCAAAGAATTCAATTGCTAACTTCAAGTTAAGAGAAGGTCAGGCAATCGGTTGTAAGGTTACACTTCGTGGTGAGAAGATGTATGAATTCTTAGACAGACTTGTAAACCTTGCATTACCTCGTGTACGTGACTTCAGAGGCGTAAGCGCTGATTCATTCGACGGCAGAGGAAACTATGCATTAGGTATCAAAGAGCAGATTATCTTCCCAGAAATCGAATATGATAAGATTGACAAGGTCAGAGGTATGGATGTAATCATTACAACAACCGCTAAGACTGATGAAGAAGCTCGTGAATTGTTGAGAATGTTCAACATGCCATTCAAGAAATAATAATAGGAGGGAAATTCAATGGCTAAGACTTCAATGAAGATTAAGCAGCAGAGAGCACCTAAGTTCTCTACAAGAGAGTATTCTCGTTGTAGAATCTGTGGACGTCCACATGCTTATTTAAGAAAATACGGAATCTGCAGAATTTGCTTCCGTGAATTAGCATACAAAGGTCAGATTCCAGGTGTGAAGAAAGCATCTTGGTAAGATGAAAATCGTACAGCATTAAAGAGAGATACGGCATATGCCGTGTTCCTTTAATGCAAACCATTTAACGTAGTCCTGCAAAGCAGGAAACCGGTGAATTTTAAGGAGGATATAAAAAAATGACAGATCCAATCGCAGATATGCTTACAAGAATCCGTAATGCTAACACAGCAAAGCATGATACAGTTGATGTACCATCATCAAAGATGAAGCTTTCCATCGCTAAGATTCTCTTAGACGAAGGTTATATCAAGGCTTACGAACTCGTTGATAACGGTAACTTCAAGGATATCCATATCACATTAAAGTATGGTAAGGATAAGAACGAAAAGATTATTTCCGGACTGAAGAGAATTTCTAAGCCAGGTCTTCGTGTTTACGCAAGCAAGGACGAACTGCCAAAGGTTCTCGGTGGACTCGGTATTGCTATTATTTCAACAAACCAGGGTGTAGTTACTGACAAGGAAGCCAGAAAGCTTAATGTTGGTGGCGAAGTACTCGCTTTCGTTTGGTAGTTTATTCATAAAATTTAGGAGGTGCACGGCATGTCACGTATAGGAAAAATGCCTATCGCTATCCCGGCAGGTGTTACTGTTGAGATTGCAGAAAATAATAAAGTGACTGTAAAAGGTCCTAAGGGAACTCTTGAAAGAGTTTTACCTTCAGAGATGGACATTAAAATGGAAGGTTCTGAAATCGTTGTTTCAAGACCGAATGACTTAAAGAAAATGAAGTCATTACATGGATTAACAAGAACATTAATTAACAACATGGTAATCGGTGTAACAGAAGGTTACGAAAAGAAGCTCGAAGTTAACGGTGTAGGTTACAGAGCTCAGAAGCAGGGTAAGAAGTTAGTATTATCTTTAGGTTACTCTCATCCGGTTGAAATGGAAGATCCGGAAGGACTTGAAACAGTTCTCGATGGTCAGAACATCATCGTTGTTAAGGGTATTGATAAAGAAAAAGTTGGCCAGTATGCTGCTGAAATCAGAGCAAAGAGAGCTCCGGAACCTTACAAGGGCAAGGGTATTAAGTATGCTGATGAAGTTATCAGACGTAAAGTCGGTAAGACTGGTAAGAAATAATTAAAGGAGTGAACAAAAATGGTTAGTAAGAAGTCAAGAGCAGTAGTTCGTGAAAATAAACATAGAAGATTACGTAATCGTTTCAGTGGTACTGCAGCAAGACCACGTTTAGCTGTGTTTAGAAGCAATAATCATATGTACGCTCAGATTATTGACGATACAGTTGGAAAGACACTTGTTTCAGCATCTACACTTGATAAGGAAGTTAAGGCTGAATGTGAAAAGACAAATAACGTTGATGCAGCTGCAGTAGTTGGTACAGTTGTTGCTAAGAGAGCGTTAGAAAAAGGTATCACAACTGTTGTCTATGATAGAGGCGGTTTTGTATATGAAGGAAAAGTAAAAGCATTGGCAGAGGCAGCTAGAGAAGCTGGCCTTGAATTCTAGGCAGAAGGGAGATACAGTATGAAACGTACAATAATTGATGCTAGTCAGTTAGAATTAAATGATAATGTAGTATCAATCAAGCGTGTAACAAAGGTTGTAAAGGGTGGTCGTAACTTCCGTTTTGCAGCACTCGTAGTTGTCGGAGATGGCAACGGTCACGTTGGCGCAGGTGTTGGTAAGGCAGCTGAAATTCCTGAAGCTATCCGCAAGGGAAAAGAAGATGCCATTAAGCATTTAGTAGAGGTTCCAATCGATGAGAACGGTTCAGTTCCACATGATTTCATCGGTAAATTCGGAGGCGCTACTGTATTATTAAAGAGAGCTCCAGAAGGTACTGGTATTATCGCTGGTGGTCCTGCTCGTTCAGTTCTTGAACTTGTAGGTATCAAGAATATCCGTACAAAGTCACTCGGCTCTAACAATAAGCAGAACGTTGTTCTTGCAACAATCGCCGGTCTTCAGGCAATGAAGACACCGGAAGAAGTAGCAAGACTTCGTGGTAAATCTGTAGAAGAAATTTTAGGTTAATTGATTGATAGCGCTGCGGGTTTGACGCGGCAGACGGAGGTTGAAAATGGCTGATAAGAAGTTAAGAATAACTTTAGTAAAGTCACCAATCAGTGCGATTCCGAAGCATAGAAGAACCGTTGAAGCTATGGGACTCAACAAGATGCATAAGACAGTTGAACTTCCAGACAACGCTTCAACAAGAGGACAGATTCAGCAGATTGGTTATATGTTAAAGGTAGAAGAAATCTAATAAAATTTGAATAAGGAGGTGCAATGATGGATTTATCTAATTTAAGACCTGCAGAAGGTTCAGTAAAGAGCGATAATTTCAGAAGAGGTCGTGGACACGGTTCAGGAAACGGTAAGACAGCCGGTAAGGGACATAAGGGCCAGAAGGCTCGTTCAGGAGCTCCAAGATTAGGCTTCGAAGGTGGCCAGATGCCATTATACAGAAGAATTCCTAAGAGAGGTTTCAAGAACAGAAACCGTCTGGAAATCGTAGCAATCAACATCAGTGCATTAGAAAAGTTTGATAATGGTGCTGACGTAACAGTTGATACATTAATCGAATCAGGAATCGTTAAGAATCCTAAGGATGGCGTAAAGATTCTTGGTAACGGCGAACTCACAAAGAAGCTCAACGTAAAGGCTAACGCTTTCAGTGCTTCAGCAAAGGAAAAGATTGAGGCGCTCGGCGGAACCTGCGAGGTGATCTAATGTTAAAAACACTGGTCAACGCATTCAAGAATAAAGACATTCGAAAAAAATTGCTTTATACATTAATGATGCTTGTTGTAGTAAGAATAGGAAGCTTGCTTCCTATTCCTGGTGTTGATACGGAATATTTTAGTACGCTTTTGAGCGATATTACTAGCGGCGACATGAGTTATCTTAATGCGTTTACAGGTGGTTCATTTGAAAAAATGTCCCTGTTCGCATTGAGCATAACACCATACATTACTTCTTCCATTATTATGCAGCTTCTTACAATTGCGATTCCAAAGCTGGAAGAAATGCAGAAAGAGGGAGAGGACGGCAGGAAGAAAATTGCTTCCATTACAAGATATGTCACACTCGGTCTTGCTTTAGTTGAAAGTATTGCCATGGCTATCGGATTCGGCAGACAGGGACTCATCAAAGACTATAAAGACATGAGTACATTGCATTATGTGACATCTATTATTGTAGTTATCGCAGTACTTACGGCTGGTTCTGCTTTACTGATGTGGATTGGTGAAAGCATTACTGAAAATGGTGTTGGTAATGGTATTTCAATCGTACTTTTGATTAATATCATTTCAGGTATGCCAAGTGATTTTGCAACACTTTACAATACATTTGTAGCATCTAAGACAATTGCAAGAGGTGTTCTTGCCGCTGCAATTATCTTAGCAATTTTACTTGCTGTAGTAGTTTTAGTTTGCTTTTTACAGGACGGAGAAAGACGAATCCCTGTACAGTATTCACAGAAGATTACAGGCAGAAGATCAATGGGCGGACAGTCTACCCATATTCCGCTGAAAGTGAATACAGCAGGCGTTATGCCGATTATTTTTGCATCATCCCTGATGCAGTTCCCTGTTATTATAGCGCAGCTTTTCTCAAGCACAACACATGAGTGGGCGAAGTACTTAAGCTCATCTTACTGGTGCAGAGTTGCAGCACCGAAATATTCATTAGGATTACTGTTATATGTTGTATTAATTGTTGTATTTGCATATTTTTATACATCTATTACATTCAATCCGGTGGAAGTTGCTGACAACATGAAAAAAGCCGGTGGTGTGATTCCTGGTATTACACCGGGTAAATCAACCAGCGAATATTTGAATAACATTTTAAATTACATTGTATTTATTGGTGCAATCGGTCTGATGATTATTGCATTAATTCCAATTTTGTGTTCCGGTTTCTTTAATGCCAGCGTATCGTTTGGCGGAACATCTATCATCATTATTGTTGGTGTTGTTCTTGAAACTTTAAAGCAGATTGAAGCACAGATGTGTAATCGTTATTACAAAGGATTTTTAAGCGAATAATTAAAACGATATGACTTGCCTGGTGTATTCGCTGGGCGAGTCGTTTGTCTATATAAGGAAGGGTATGAAAAAAAATGAAAATCATTATGTTAGGTGCTCCTGGTGCCGGTAAAGGTACACAGGCTAAGAAGATTGCTGAGAAATATACAATTCCACATATTTCTACAGGAGATATTTTCAGAGCAAATATTAAGAACAACACAGAACTCGGACAGAAGGCAAAGACTTATATGGATAAGGGTGAGCTGGTACCGGACGAACTGGTTGTTGATTTAATTATGGACAGATTCAAAGAAGCAGACTGTGCAAACGGTTATGTATTAGATGGATTCCCACGTACAATTCCACAGGCAGAAGCACTCGATAAAGCCCTTGCCGCAAATGGTGAAAAAGTGGATTTCGCAATTAATGTTGAAGTTCCGGACGAAAACATCATCAACAGAATGTCAGGCAGACGTGCATGTGTAGGCTGCGGAGCAACTTACCACATCAAGTACAATCCGACAAAGGTAGAAGGTATCTGCGATGCCTGCGGCGAAAAGCTGATTTTAAGAGATGATGATAAGCCGGAAACCGTAAAGAACAGACTTTCTGTATATCATGAACAGACACAGCCGTTGATCGACTACTATGCAAAGAAGAACGTTTTAGCAGAAGTAGACGGAACAAAGGATATGGAAGATGTATTTAATGATATCGTAACGATATTAGGAAAGTAGTGAAGCAATGTCAGTTTCAGTAAAGTCCAACAGGGAAATCGAATTAATGCGGGAAGCAGGAAAGATTCTCGGAACGGTTTTAAATGAACTTTCCAAAGAAATTAAACCCGGAATGACAACACACCGGATTGACCAGCTCGGCGAGGAAATGATCCGCAGCTACGGCTGCATACCGTCATTTTTAGGCTACGGCGGGTTTCCGGCATCCATCTGCGTATCCGTGAATGAAGAAGTGGTTCATGGAATTCCATCCAAGAAGCGGATTCTTCACGAGGGAGATATCGTCAGCATGGATGCAGGTGTTATTTATAAAGGGTATCACTCAGATGCCGCAAGAACAGTCGGCGTCGGAGAGATTAGCAAAGAGGCACAGCAGCTGATTGAAGTTACAAAACAGAGTTTTTTTACAGGCATTCAGTTTGCAAAAGAAGGCTGTCATTTACATGAAATTTCAAATGCAATTGCTGCATACAATGAAAGCTACGGGTACGGCGTGATCCGTGATCTGGTGGGACACGGAATCGGAACAGAACTCCACGAAGACCCGCAGATACCGAATTTCACACAGGAGCGCAGAGGTATCAAGCTTTACGAAGGTATGACACTTGCCATAGAGCCGATGGTTGCGGCAGGCGGATATGCAGTGAAATGGCTTGACGATGACTGGACAGTAGTGACTGCCGATCATTCTTTAGCGGCCCATTATGAAAATACAGTGCTTGTTACAAAGAACGGACCGGAGATATTATCTCTGGTAGAAGAATAAAATCGATGTTGGGGTCAAAAGCCCCCAACTATGATATCTACGGATTGTTCCGTGCTGCGCACTCCCACAATCCTACCCAATATTCGCATATCGTGGGACTATCATCCCACTTTTATGCTCATATTGGGGCGGGTCACAAGGTCATTCACCCACCTATGAGCAAGCTCATGTGGGTTTAGACCTTTTGACCCTGATATCATAAAATCTTGAATACAGGAGATTTTCTATGAATGAAGAATTACAATGGTGTTTTGCAAAATCTCTTGCAGGACATGACAAAGAAACTGTATATATCATAAAAAAGATGGATTCTGAGTATGCATATTTGACGGACGGTAAGAATAAGCTTATAGACAGCCCGAAGAAAAAGAAAATAAAGCATATTCAGGTTATCAAAAAAAAGGACAGCAATTTAGAGTCAAAGCATAACAATCATATCAGCATTCAAAATGAAGATATAAAAAAAGCAATTAAAGTTTATATTTCCAGCAATAAGGAGGAATGACAAATGTCAAAGGCAGATGTAATTGAAATCGAAGGAACCGTTGTTGAAAAACTTCCAAACGCGATGTTTCAGGTAGAATTAGAAAACGGACATCAGGTGCTTGCACACATCAGCGGAAAGTTAAGAATGAACTTTATCCGAATCTTACCGGGTGACAAGGTAACAATTGAGCTTTCACCATACGATTTAAGTAAGGGCAGAATTATCTGGAGAGATAAATAGAAACGGTTGGTAAAACTATATAAAAAATGCATGGAAATATCGGCATAATTTATATAAAATTATGCTAAAATTTTCTTGCTATTTTTAAAATACTTGTGTTACAATATATAACGAACTTGTCTGAAAGGAGGCTTTTGCAGTGAAGGTTAGATCATCAGTAAAACCAATTTGTGAAAAGTGCAAAGTCATTAAAAGAAAGGGTAGCATCAGAATTATCTGTGAAAACCCAAAGCATAAGCAGAGACAGGGTTAATTACCCGGCTTGTTTGTGCATTTTAGAATAGGTATACACACAGGTATCGGTATATTTATTCGTAATAATGCGGCTGCAGCTATGAACCGCTCGGCTATGTTGTAAGGTTTATAGCTTTTATATAAGTAATTTCATGAAAACTGCGCACACATTTCAGGCGTCAGCAATGACGAGCTGCGTATGGGGTCTGGATTACAAAGAATTAAGAAAATAACTATTCATTTTTTGATTAACGGAGGTTAAAGAACACATGGCTCGTATTTCAGGTGTAGACTTACCAAGAGAAAAACGTATTGAAATCGGTCTTACTTATGTATATGGTATCGGCCGAGTTAGAGCAACAAAGATTCTTGAGGCAGCTCAGGTAAATCCTGATACTCGCGTTAAGGATTTAACAGATGAGGAAGTTGCAAGAATCGCTAAGGTGATTGATGCAGATCCTGAACATTTAGTAGAAGGTGACTTAAGACGTGAAGTTGCCATGAATATTAAGAGATTAAAAGAAATCGGTTGCTATAGAGGAATCCGTCATAGAAAAGGACTTCCATGCAGAGGTCAGAAGACTAAGACTAATGCAAGAACATGCAAGGGTCCGAAGAAGACAGTTGCAAACAAGAAGAAGTAATAAGGAAGACTTTTAATAGGAGGTTAGGTTAGAAATGGCTCAAAAGGTTACAAAAAAAGTGACAAAGAAGCGTGTTAAGAAGAACGTTGAAAGAGGACAGGCTCATATTCAGTCTTCTTTTAATAATACAATTGTTACATTAACAGATGCAGAAGGTAATGCTTTATCATGGGCAAGTGCCGGCGGACTTGGATTCAGAGGTTCTAAGAAATCTACTCCTTACGCTGCACAGATGGCTGCTGAAACAGCAACAAAGGCTGCATTAGTTCACGGATTAAAGTCTGTAGACGTTATGGTTAAGGGACCTGGTTCAGGTAGAGAAGCTGCTATTCGTGCACTTTCTGCTTGCGGTCTTGAAGTTACAAGTATCAAGGACGTTACTCCTGTTCCACATAATGGTTGTCGTCCACCAAAGCGTAGAAGAGTTTAATTAGGAGGTAAATGTTAAGATGGCAGTGAATAGAACACCTGTGCTCAAGAGATGTCGTTCTCTTGACTTAGATCCTGTATATTTAGGAATAGATAAGAAATCAAGAAGAAAGGCTAAGAATGCCGGAAGAAAGATTAGCGAGTATGGTATGCAGCTTCGCGAAAAGCAGAAAGCTAAGTTCATCTACGGTGTATTAGAAAAGCCTTTCAGAAACTACTATAAGAAGGCTGAAAAGATGAAGGGTATGACTGGTGAAAACCTTATGGTTATGCTCGAATCAAGACTTGACAGCATTATCTTCAGATTAGGTTTCGCAAGAACAAGAAGAGAAGCAAGACAGATCGTAGATCACAAGCATGTACTTGTAAACGGTAAGAGCGTTAACATTCCTTCATACTTAGTAAAGGCTGGCGATGTAATCGAAATCAGAGAAAAGTCTAAGTCTTTAACAAGATATAAGGAAATTCTTGAAGCTACAAACGGCAGACTCGTTCCAGAATGGCTCGAAGCTGACAGAGATGCTCTGAAGGGAACTGTTGTACAGTTACCTACAAGAGAAGCTATTGATGTTCCTGTAGACGAAATGCTTATCGTCGAGTTATATTCTAAGTAATTTAGATTGTTGCTATCAGTCGTCGGAAAGAGGATTCGGTATCACTTTCCGGTGGCTGATACAGCAAGTTTAGGAGTATACTGATAATATCCTAAAATGACAATTGCAAGAATAAAACTTTTAAAACCCAAAAGGAGGGGCTATACATGGTTGACGCAGATTTTAATTTCAAAATGCCAAAGATTGAGATGACAGATGTGTCTGAAGATGGCAAGTACGGTAGATTTGTAGTAGAACCACTTGAGAGAGGTTACGGTTTAACACTTGGTAATTCCCTTAGAAGAATTATGCTTTCCTCATTAGTTGGTACTGCTGTAAGCAGTGTCAAGATTGAAGGCGTCCTTCATGAGTTCAGTTCAATTCCAGGAGTAAAGGAAGATGTGACAGAAATCATCATGAACATCAAGCAGTTAGCAATTAAGAATAACAGCAGTTCAGTAGAACCGAAGGAAGCACATATTGATTTCGTAGGCGAAGGTGTCGTTAAGGCATCTGATATTCAGGTTGACCCTGATATTGAAATTATTAATCCTGATCTTGTAATTGCACACTTAAACGGTGCTGATTGCAAGTTATCAATGGAACTTACAATTACAAACGGCAGAGGCTATGTAAGTTCAGAAAAGAATAAGAAAGAAGACCAGCCTGTCGGTGTTATCGCAGTAGACTCTATCTATACACCGGTTGAACGTGTAAATATGTCTGTACAGAATACACGTGTTGGACAGGATACGGATTTTGATAAATTAACACTTGATATTTTCACAAATGGAACAATTGCACCGGATGAGGCATTAAGCCTTGCCGCAAAGGTTCTCAGTGAGCATTTAAAGGTGTTTATTAATCTTTCAGAAAATGCTGCAAAGGCAGAAGTTATGGTAGAACAGCAGGAAGATGAATCAAGCAAGGTACTGTCTATGAGTATCGAAGACCTTGAATTATCAGTTCGTTCTTTCAACTGCTTAAAGAGAGCCGGCATCAATACGGTTGAGCAGCTTTGCAATAAGACACCTGATGACATGATGAAGGTTAGAAACCTTGGTAAGAAGTCATTAGACGAAGTACTTTTAAAGTTAAAAGAGTTAAATTTACAGCTTAGTCCAAACGAAGACTAATGCAGACTGCCACAGGGCAGACCATTCAGAGCGTGAAAGACACGTTCGGTAAAGTAGTTGTATGTAATGCGGCAGATCCGCGTTCATAGTAGAATATTTGTAGAGAAAACGCATATGCAGTAAGTCCATACGCGCATGTATATGGGTTACAAATGGAGGTTTAAAATGGCAAAGTATAGAAAGCTTGGTAGAAATTCAAGCCAGAGAAAGGCTTTATTAAGAAGTCAGGTTACAGCATTAATCGAAAACGGTAAGATCGTTACAACAGAAGCAAGAGCGAAGGAAGTTCGTAAGATGGCTGAAAAGCTTATCACACTTGCTGTAAAGGAAAAGGATAACTACGAAACAGTTACAGTTTCTGCAAAGGTTCCGAAGAAGGATTCTGAAGGCAAGAGAGTGAAGGAAGTTGTAGACGGTAAGAAAGTTACTGTTTATGATACTGTAGAAAAGGAAATCAAGAAGGATTTACCTTCAAGACTTCATGCTAGAAAGCAGATGGATAAGGTTCTCTACAAGGTAACAGAAGTTCCGACAGCTGCTGCTGGAAGAAAGAAGAATACAAAGACAGTTGACCTTACAAATAAATTATTTGATGAAATCGCTCCAAAGTATGCTGACCGTCAGGGTGGTTATACAAGAATCGTTAAGATTGGTTTAAGAAAAGGCGATGCTGCAATGGAAGTACTTCTTGAGTTAGTATAATTTTATTGTAGATGATTGGGAAGCTATGTGTTTTCGGATGCATAGCTTCCTTTTTGTACATATTGCAGAAATATAAGGAGAAAAAATTCTCTCCTCGCTTGAGGGCTCGGATTTTTGCTCCGCAAAAACAAGGAGAATTATGGGAATCGTAAAAGCAAAAGACCTTACATTTGAATATATCAGACGTGATGAAGAAGGTAATGTGGAAGGTATTACAACTGCCGTGGACCACGTTAACATGGATATCCAGCCGGGAGAATTTATTGCCATTTTAGGTCACAACGGCTCCGGAAAGTCCACATTTGCAAAACATATCAATGCCCTTCTTTTTCCGACAGAAGGGACGATTTTAGTAGACGGACTGGATACTTCCGATGAAGACAACGTCATGGATGTCCGTCAGCGTGCCGGCATGGTTTTTCAGAATCCGGACAATCAGATTATCTGTACGCTGGTTGAAGAAGAAGTGGGTTTCGGACCGGAAAATATCGGTGTACCGACAGAAGAAATCTGGGAACGTGTTGCGGCAAGCTTAAAGGCAGTCGGTATGTATCAGTACCGGAAAGCGTCGCCGAATAAATTATCCGGCGGACAGAAACAGCGTGTAGCAATTGCGGGAATTGTGGCAATGAAGCCGAAATGTATCATATTGGACGAGCCGACCGCAATGTTAGACCCACACGGCAGGGCAGATGTCATGCGGGTACTGCATGAATTAAACCGGAAAGAGGGCGTAACGGTTATTCTGATTACACATTATATGGAAGAAGTCATTGATGCCGACCGTGTTTTTGTGATGGATGAAGGAAAAGTTGTGATGGAAGGCACACCGCGCCAGATTTTTTCAAGGGTAGAAGAATTAAAGCAGCTACGGCTTGATGTTCCGCAGGTGACAGAGCTGGCTTATGAATTAAGCAGAAGCGGCGTTCCGATACGCAGCGGAATCCTGACCAATCAGGAATTGATTGACGAACTTATGAAGTTGAAATAAAATGTGTAAAGAACATTGCTGTATAAATACAGTGGAAATGAGGAAGAAATGTCCATTATTGTTGATAACATCAGTTATACCTATGAAATCGGTACAGGATTTGAAAAACAGGCATTAAAAAATGTAAAATGTGTCATTAATGACGGGGACTTTATCGGACTGATTGGTCATACCGGGTCGGGAAAATCAACCTTTATCCAACATTTGAACGGACTGGTGAAAGCAACCAGCGGTACGATTTATTTTAATGGCATGGATATTTATGATAAAGATTTTGATATGAAAATGCTGCGCAGTAAAGTCGGACTGGTATTCCAGTACCCGGAACATCAGCTGTTTGAAACAGACATTTTTAAAGACGTCTGCTTCGGACCAAAGAATCTGGGACTGCCGAAAATGGAAGTGGAACTGCGTGCATTTGAAGCGCTGCGTCTTGTCGGGCTGGATGAAAATCTGTATTACCAGTCGCCGTTTGATTTATCGGGTGGACAGAAAAGACGTGTTGCGATTGCCGGTGTGCTTGCGATGCGCCCGGATGTGCTGATACTGGACGAACCGACAGCAGGTCTGGACCCGAAGGGCAGAGATGAAATTTTAGACAGCATTAAAGATTTAAAAGAAAAAACCGGCATTACGGTGATTTTAGTATCCCACAGCATGGAAGACGTGGCAAAATATGTGAACCGCATTATGGTAATGAATGACGGTGTTTTGATGTATGATGACACACCGAAGCATATTTTTGCAGGATACAGGGAATTAGAGCAGATCGGCCTTGCGGCGCCACAGGTAACTTATATTATGAATGATTTAAAAAATGCAGGCTTTGCCGTTGATGTCAATGCCATTACCGTAGAGGAAGCCAGACAGAGCATTTTGAAGAATTTACAAGGGATTCATGGAAAGGCATAGGAACACAAATTTATGTTAAGAGATATTACCATTGGACAATATTATCAGACAGATTCGGTGATTCACCGGTTAGACCCGCGTGTAAAACTCATGGGAACGCTGATTTTTATTATCACGCTTTTTTTGGGAAAAAGCGTGTGGCTGTATCTGGGTGTTACCGTATTTCTGGCGGCAGTCATTAAATTGTCAAAAGTGCCTGTTAAATTTATTGTAAAAGGCTTAAAGGCGGTTGTAATACTGATTCTGTTCAGTGTCATTTTCAATCTGTTTTTAACGGAAGGAACGCCGGTCTTTCACATCTGGAAACTGACGGTTACTAAAGAAGGTATCTATCTGGCAGCATTTATGATGGTGCGCTTGATATTCCTGATTATGGGTTCATCGCTGATGACCCTGACTACGACACCGACTCATTTGACGGACGGACTGGAAAAAGGACTTGGATTTTTAAAAGTATTTCATGTACCGGTTCACGAAATCGCCATGATGATGTCGATTGCCCTGCGCTTTATTCCGATTCTGATTGAAGAAACCGATAAAATCATGAAAGCACAAATGGCGCGCGGCGCCGATTTTGAAAGCGGCAATCTGATGAAGCGCGCAAAGGCAATGATTCCGATTCTGGTTCCATTGTTTATTTCGGCATTCCGCCGTGCAAATGAACTGGCAATGGCGATGGAAGCCCGCTGTTACCACGGTTCGGAGGGACGAACCAAAATGAAACCACTGCGCTACGGCAAAAATGATAAAATCGCATATCTTGTGCTGGCTGGGTATCTGATAGTGATGATTGGCATTAATACGGCACTGGGCGGCAGAGTCATCTAAATGGAGAGAGGTATGAAAAGAATTAAACTGACCGTTGCATATGACGGAACGCATTACAGCGGCTGGCAGATTCAGCCCAATGCGCCCACAATCGAAAAAGAACTGGATACGGCGATTTATGCGCTGACCGGCGAAAAACTGCATGTCACGGGAGCAAGCAGAACCGATGCAGGCGTGCACGGACTTGGCAATGTGGCTGTCTTTGATACGGAATCGACAATTCCCGGTTCACGCTTCTGCTATGCGTTAAACCGGTATCTGCCGGAAGAAATCAGCATTTTGGAATCCCGTGAAGTAAAAGGTGACTTTCACCCGCGCCACTGCAATACCAAAAAGACGTATGAATACAAAATTTTAAATACCCCGTTTCCGATTCCGCAGCAGCGCAATTACGCATGGCACGTACCGGGAAAACTGGACACTGTCCGTATGCGGGAAGCGGCGGCACTGCTTGTCGGGGAACACGATTTTAAAAGCTTCTGCTGTGTGAGGACACAGACGGAAACGACCGTGCGGCATGTCTATGGACTTGAAATTTCAGAGCAGGACGCCTATGGTGCAAAAATATTTACGATACGGATTACCGGAAACGGATTTTTATACAACATGGTGCGGATTATCGCAGGAACATTGGTTCAGGTCGGTAAGGGACAGTTAAGCGCAGACGATGTGGCGCAGATGCTTGAAGCCAAAGACCGTACCGCGGCGGGACAGACTGCCCCGCCACAGGGACTGACACTGATGAACATTGAGTATGTGGACGGCGATGATGCGGAGTATAGAGCTGTGGATAATCCTTCAATTTCATAAGATTTTGTGGATAAGTCCGGAAAAATTTCATTTTCAGATGAAAAATAGATTGACACACTCGGACGTGTGTTATATAATTGTTAAATGTGACATGGCATAAGTGCGTGTCCTTAAACTATGAGTTAAGTGCTTAACCAAAGCCCCGGAGAAGCATTTAATATCAATCATATTAGAATTAATAGAATGCAATAAAAGCAATCATTTCAGGAGGAAAACCAATGAAAAGTTATATGGCTAGTGCATCAACAGTTGAAAGAAAATGGTATGTAGTTGATGCTGCAGATTATACATTAGGTCGTTTAGCATCACAGGTTGCTAGTGTTTTAAGAGGAAAGAACAAGCCTACTTACACACCGTTCATCGACTGTGGTGACAACGTTATCGTAATCAACGCTGATAAGGTTAAGGTTACAGGTAAGAAGTTAGATCAGAAGATTTACTATCATCATTCAGACTATGTTGGTGGTATGAAAGAAACAACATTAAAGGAAATGATGGAAAAGAAGCCTGAGAGAGTTATCGAACTCGCTGTTAAGGGAATGCTTCCAAAGGGACCTTTAGGCAGACAGATGTATACAAAGCTTCATGTATATGCAGGACCTGATCATGATCAGGCAGCTCAGAAGCCGGAAGTTTTAAAGTTTTAATTAAAGGACAAATAAGGAGGAAATGACAGTGGCTAAGAAGGCAAACGGAAAGTTCTACGGAACAGGTAGAAGAAAAAGCAGTATTGCTAGAGTATATTTAGTACCGGGTAACGGTAACATTACAATCAATAAGAGATCACTTGATGAGTATTTCGGTCTTGAAACACTCAAGGTTGTTGTAAAGCAGCCTTTAGCATTAACAGAAACAACTGAAAAGTTTGATGTTCTTGTAAATGTACACGGTGGTGGATACACAGGTCAGGCCGGTGCTATCAGACACGGTATCTCAAGAGCTCTTCTTGAAGTTGATTCAGAAGAATACCGTCCATTATTAAAGAAGGCTGGCTTCTTAACAAGAGATCCTCGTATGAAGGAAAGAAAGAAGTATGGTTTAAAGGCAGCTCGTCGTGCACCACAGTTCTCAAAGAGATAATTTTTCTCTTACAGAGAAATCAAGAAAAGCCCGGTTTACAAGGGTTACAGAAGTTGTGGAAAGTTGTCAAATGTGTTGGAAATTACATCGTATGCAACACATATGCAACAGGAATGCAACAAATATATCAATGATATGTATAGGACATTTTTCAGTAGAAATACTGGGGAATGTCCTTTTCTGTTAAGCTCCATAATCAAATTGCTTCGCAATTTACGTGCTCCGCACTTTAAGATTCTGTCGCTATTTCCTCGGGCGAAAGTAAGGTCTCGCTTTGCTCGACTTTCCTTTCCTTCCTCGTCATATTTTATTAATCGCATCTACTAACTCCTTAATATCAAAGTGGGTATATACTTTCTCGGTGAGCGTCATAGCTCCGGAGTGCCCCACAATCTTCTTAATAATCGTTTGGTCGACCCCGGCTTCTGCCAACATGGACACACATGTGTGTCTGCAACAATGAGGTGTGCGATTAATCTTTAACTGTTCCATTAATGGATGGAAGTAGCTGTCATAATAGTTTCTGTAGGTAAAATGCTTTCCGTCTTCCGTATGAAGTAGATATTCACAGTCAGGGCATGATTTATACCAACTCTTGTAGAATGGAAGAACTTTATCTGCAATGGGTACTTTTCGGATGCCGTTTTCTGTTTTACTGCTGATTACATCAAAGTACTGTTCATCGAGGTGAACATGTTCCTTTTTCAAATCAAGCAATTCTGAAATTCTGACTCCGTTGTAGAGAAGCATCAGAACAATCTGATAATACTTATCATCCTTCTGTTTCCAGATTCTCTCAATTTCATCCTTTTCAAATTTGTTTCTGTCATACTTATTCGGGTTGCGGTCTTTGTACTGTGCTACATCCACAAAACTTGAATAATCTTTGTTGCAAATATCGTTTTTCAAGGCATAATCGAAAAGCTGATTGAAAAGAACTTTGATTTTCCTGAGAGTAGGATAATTCTTACCACAGGTATCAATGACATTTTGCAAATCCACTAATCGAATATCCTTAAAAACTTTGTTGTAGAGGGTACCGCAGGCTTTATAGGATGCGGTATATCCTTTGACATTGGATTCGGATACAGTAGGATACTTACGCTTGGACCATTCTTCATATACATCAGAGAAGGTCATCTTGGCAGCTTTGGTATCGAATGGATTATTGTTGTACTCTGCAAGCATCTGTAAGCCTTCAGCTCTTGTAGCAGCGTATCCAACTGTAATCATATCCTGAACCTGTCTGTCCTTTTCCTTATCGTAGTGCCAGCCTGTTGTCTTTCTGACCTGATAAGGCTTTCTTCTTTTTCCGGAAAGTTTTACAACGCTTCCGTATCCGTTGGGTAACTTCATAAGCACCATTCCTTTCGCTATTTACTAGAAAGCTGATAGCAAACGGATAAAATGATTGTTATTCGTGGGTTACCTTTGTCACACTTGGGCGGATAGTTTTCCATATTTCGTAATTATCCTGTGTCTGGCTGCCATTATCAAGTAATTCTTTCATAGCCTGCCAGTCATTAAGAAACTGGACAAGATTCTTATTGGAAAAGAATATGCCGGGTTCTCCGTCTATGTCCTTGATAGAAATGTCAAATGCTTCATCAATAGCAAATAGTAATGGTAGTACATCGCCATCTGCTTCGATATCAAATTCCATCAATGAATTGACATTGACACCAAGTGCATCTGCAATCTTTCTAAGCTGTTCAGGCTTAGGAAGATTCTTTCCAAGCTCATACTTACGGATTGCAACTTCATGTATTCCACAAGCTTCGCCTAGTTCTTTCTGGGTTAAACCACGAAAGGTTCGTATTAATTTGATCTTTTTACCTGTATTCATTGCTTCAACCTCCTGTGAGTGTAAATGTAACACACCAATATTAAATAGTCAACATTAAATTTTAAACTATTGACAGAGCAAATAAAGGTCTGTATAATGCAAAACATAACAGAGCAAGAAATGCTCTATAAATAAGAGGAGGTGGTAGAGATGCCAGAAGTTATCTATCAGGGTGATTTACCAGCTTTTACAGGGAGAAATGTACCAATAAAAGAGATTGCAAGTGCAATAGGGAAGGATGCACAGTATGTAAGGCTGGGAATACAACAAGGATTACTCAAATTTGGAACGGCAATAAAGGTAGGGAGCTCAAATGAATTCAGCTATTATTGTCCGGATAAAAAAGTTTGGGAAGAAACAGGATATTTTAACAAAGAAGCAGTATAGCAAGGGGGATGAATATGGTTGAAAAACAGAATGTTGAACTGAAACTTATCCATATGGAGGATGTGGTTTCAAAAGAGGTGGAATGGCTATGGTATCCATATATACCATACGGAAAGATAACAATAATTGAAGGAGATCCGGGAGAAGGAAAGACAACTCTGGTTCTCAAATTAGCGGCAGCTCTTAGCAGGGGCTTGCCGCTCCCATGTGACGATGATAAGGAATATGAACCTATTCATATCATATATCAGACAGCAGAAGATGGAATTGAAGATACGATTAAGCCCAGATTGGAAAAAGCAGGAGCAGATTGTTCCATGATTCGGGTTATTGATGAGACAGATAAGGAATTATCAATGACAGATGACAGGCTGGAGCAGGCAATAATTGAGACTAAGGCGAGGTTAATCATTCTTGATCCGATTCAGGCATATATCGGAGCTACAGTTGATATGCACAGAGCAAATGAAATAAGACCGGTGCTAAAGCATCTTGGAATAATAGCAGAAAAGCATAATTGTGCAATTATTCTTATTGGTCATATGAATAAGGCATCTGGCAGCAAATCAACATACAGAGGACTTGGTTCTATTGATATACAGGCAACTGCCAGAAGTGTTCTGCTGGTGGCAAGGCTTCGTGATAAACCGAATATCAGGATAATGGCACATGATAAATCTTCATTAGCTCCAACAGGGGATGCAATAGGATTTGAAATGACAGAGGATAATGGAATGGTTTGCATAGGACCATATGATATCACTATAGATGAGTTGTTATCCGGTAATGAAGGAAGAGGGGAAAAGAAGCTCGACATTGCAGAGAATTTTATCAAAGAATACATTGGTACAAATAAGGTGATTCCATCTAATGAAATAATGATGGAAGCTGCAAAAAGGGGCATTAAGAGAAATACTCTTCTATCGGCAAAGAAAAAGCTGGGAATAATATCAGATAAACAAAAAGCAGAAGATGGAACAATTTACTGGACTTGGGTAATGCCAGAATAAAGAGTTTAATAATCTGGACGTTTGGAAAAGTAGATTCTAAATTCTAGGAAAGAGTTTAGAGTCTGCAATCATAAAAAATACAGATTATTAAACTCTTGGTAATAGTAAGGATAATATATAAAACCCTCGGAGAGCCCACTGCAGTTATGGCTTGCCAAAACTGCTAGGGGGTTATCATCTATGGCAAAGCCAAGATGATAACTGCACTGCTCCGATAGAATATAGTACAGATAAGGAGATGCAAATGGGAAATATTTCATATACAGCTCATGTGAGCAATAAGAAAAGTGCCATTACATCGAAATCTAAATTGGCTGTTGTTGCAAAGCATAATCTGAGAAAATATAAGTCATCAGATTACAGCAAAGACAACATTGTTATTGTCTATGGAACATCAAATCTGATTGATGATGTAAAGACAGTATATCACAAAGAATTCGATGAGGCATTAGAAGAATATAATAAAAAGCAGACAAGACTAGACCGCAGGATAGAAGATTATTTTGAACATGTCGCTGGCAAGGAGCAGGATATGGCGGTAGAGATAATCATTCAGATAGGCGACAGGGAGTTCTGGAAGCAATTTGATGATATGAAGTCATATATGAAATTGTCATATCAGATAATTCTGGATGAGCTTAGAAAGAGGCTTCCACAGTTTGTAGTTGCAAATGCTGTGGTTCATCTTGATGAGGATAGTCCACATATGCATATAGTTGGAGTTCCTGTGGCAGATGGATATAAGAAAGGTCTTAGCAAGCAGGTGTCAAAACGGAAGGTATTCACTAAAGATGTGTTATCACGAGTGCTGCAGGATGAGCTTCGTGAGGTGGCAAATAAAGAAGTTGATGACTGGTTTGGAGAACAGATAAAAGAAAAGTCGAAAGGTCGAAATCACGATTTATCCGTTGCAGAGTATAAGGTGGCTCAGGAGACAAAATATTTGACACAATTACAAAAGCAGGTGGAAGAATCGGATAGGGCAGTTAAAGCGAATAAAGCCGTTGAAAAAGAATATACGGATAAAAAAGAAAAACTGGAGACTGATATTTCATATCTGGAAAGTATGAGACGGATTACTAAGTCACTATCAGAAATGGATAGTAGAGAATCAAAACAAATATCAATGGAACTTGACGAAAAGAGGGCAAAACTTCAATCGGTAAATGAAGAGGTGGCAAGTGCTATTGAAAAAGCAGAAGATGCTGCAAAATTGCTTGATAGAATCAAGAATTTTGTATCGTCATTCAGATTATTTGCACCTACGATAGAAGAATATGCCAATCAGGTTGAAGCAGATAAGAAAATAGAGGCAGGAAATTCATTTCGTGGAATATTGAATGAATTGGGGAAGCTGCTTGAAGCATTCAAGGAACTGATTAAAGAAGGCATGTGTTGGTTTCCAAGGCTGATGAGATGGAAAACTTCTAAAGGGGAAGTGGCACCGGTGTTTCTAGAGAAAAGTAATGGTTATTCATATTCGTTGTATGGATATATGAATGTGGATACTAAGGAATATTACTCTAAAGAGAGTGTTCAATGGGAGATTACAGCAGGTAATCGTACTGGTACTGTTGAACAGATGGACGCTAATGTTGAGGCAATGGCAAGAGATTTGCAGGAGATATTACGGATAGGAGCGGAACAGAAGAGATTGTGGGAGGTGTATGAGGGAAGATAAATTATCAAAGGCTATTGTGACAAAAAAAGTTTTAATAGCCTTTATGATACTTAAAGTGCAATAAAGGTGTTTCTTTATAAGTAGAAAAAGCAGAAGATATATGTTAAAATTTATTTTGGATTTTTCTATGAAAAAATAGATACTAGAACTTGTGTTCGATAAAATAAAATGATATATTATAAACAGAAAAATGTTCGAGGAGAGACGAGGCATGAATAGCGAAAAAAATAATATAGATATGAGTAATGTGATTAACAAATTGTTTGAAGGCGATTGCTTAGAGTATATGAAAAAGATACCAGATGGAAGTGTGGATATGATTTTGTGTGATTTACCATATGGTATGACACAAAATAAATGGGATAGTTATATTCCTTTAGATGAGTTATGGAAACAATATAATCGAATAATAAAACCCAATGGGGCAATTGTTTTAACATCTAATGGAGTTTTTACTGCAAAATTGATTTTGAGCCAGCCTAATATTTATAAGTATAAGTGGGTATGGGAAAAATCAAAGCCAACTAATTTTTTGAATGCTAAAAAGCAACCATTAAGAAAACATGAAGATGTTTGTGTTTTTTATAAAAAACAGCCAACATATCATCCTCAAATGACAAAGGGAGAACCATATGATAAGGGAATAAGAAAAAATCAGCTTAGTGGTAATTATGGGGACTTTGAACCTGTGCATGTAGCAAGTGATGGAGAGCGTTATCCTACAGATGTTATTTATATTAAAACAGCAGAATCAGAAGGTGCAGTTCTTCATCCTACACAAAAGCCTATAGAACTGGGAAGATATATGGTAAGAACATATACAAATCCAGGGGATATAGTACTTGATAATACTTTTGGTAGCGGATCATTTTTAGTGGCAGCGTTGATGGAAGGGCGAAATTTTATCGGAATTGAAAAGAATGAAGATGTTGCATTGTTTAAAAAAGAGGAAATAGATTATATTGATGTAGCAAAAAGAAGGTTATTCTTAGCATGGGAAGGATTAGATAAAAAAACTCGTAAATATATAAAAGAGGAAAATCTCATAGCAGAATTTAAAGAAAGATGAAGGTGAAGTGTATGGGGACAATTATCAGAAGAAATGAAAGAAGTTGGGCAATCGTAATTATTTCAGAGATAAAAGTAATGCTGAATGGATTGGGGTTAAAGATTAAGAGTGCAGGTGGAGAAAGTACACTCTCTGTAAATAAGAAGAGTATGTTTCCAGATGTTTTATTGTATGAAGATGAGGCACAGACTAAAATATTACAAGGCTGGGAACTCAAAATGCCCGATGTATTAATAACGGATGAGGTATTGATTGCAGATGCAACAAGGAAGGCAAAGGCATTAGGATTAAATAGTTTTGTCATATGGAATTTTACATATGGTAAATTATATTTACAGAATCAGCAAGGTGTTTTTGAGGAAGCTAAAGTATGGGATGGGACAAGTCATATTAAATCAAGAGAAGATGTTAGTACATATAAGGATGAAGGGTTACCAATTATTAAAGATATTGTATTAACCGTAAATGATTTTTTAGTTACTGGAAAAATTACTACATCATCAATAACGGGAACTGTTTCAGAGTCAATAATGGCGGAATTGATACAGAGAAACAAAGAGATAGTTGCAGAAAATATCACAATAGAAGCAAGTCGTAATACAAGAATGGAAAGTAGAATTAAAGTATGGTGGAATGCTTTTCATGAAGAGTATGATAAAGATGAAAACAATATGTATTCTGCATATGCAAAAACAATATTGTTAAATTGGACTAACAGAATTATGTTTGCTAATGCAATAAAGAAATATCATAATTGTGCATATAAAATTAATCAAATTGATTTTACAATATCACCAGAGAATGGAAATCAAATTATTCAACAGATAATTGATGAAGGAGACTTTTACAATATATTCAAAAAAGTTGATTTCAATGAGTTAGTACCAGAGGATACTTGGATTGATATTGTGGATTTTAATCAATTTTTAGTTGATAACAATATAGACAAAATAGATCAATCAGTATTACAGGAATTACTAGAGAAAACAGTTAATGTTTCAAAAAGAGAGATAAGAGGACAATATGCAACACCTACAATATTGGCTGATTTCTTATCTAGAATCACAGTAGATGATTGGAATAAAGATTGTGCAGATTTATGTGCTGGAACTGGTACAATTGCAAAAGCTATAATTAAGAATAAGGCTAAAAGATTTGCAATGACGGAAAAGGCTTTCGTTAGTACTTGGGTCTCGGATAAATACGCATATCCACTTCAGATTGCTAATATATCAATAACAGATATTCAGGCAATAAATATACCATTAAATATGTTTCAACGAGACGTTTTTTCTGTTAATGTTGGCGATGAAATTAAGATTAAAAGTCCAATTGATGGAAGTGAAATAAAAAGGATTATTCCGAAGTTTGGAGCAATTATTTCTAATCTACCATTTGTTGAATATAATAAAATCGCGAAAGATGAACAGGAGTTTATTACTCAAATAAGAAAGAATATACAAGATAATACAGGTATAGAATTTACGTTAGGTAAAACAGATTTATATAATTTTATACCATTTAAGTTGTATGAATTATTAGATACTAATGGAAAACTTGGAATTATCTTATCAAATTCATGGTTGGGAACAGATATTGGAAGAAAATTTTTTGATGCACTGCAATATTATTATGATATAGAAGCAGTAGTTGCAAGTGACAATAAGAGATGGTTTAAAAATGCTGATGTTGTTGGTACATTATTAATAATGCAGAAGAAAATTATTTCACAACCTGATATACAACATAAAGTATCATTTTGGTTAGTAAGAAAAGATATACATAGTATAGGGGATGACGAGGTTGAAGTATTAGTAAATAGCATTATTCTGAACGAAATGTTGGATCCTAAGTTGGCGACATTTAAACAGTACAGTTATGAGGAGATTAATAATATAACAAATTATGGACTTACAATTAATACTCTTTTTCATGATGTGTTATGGATGAAAAAGTTGGTGAATAAATTAGTACCTGTTTCAAAATTCTTAGATGTTAGGCGAGGAGAGCGTAGAGGCTGGAACGATTTATTTTATCCTTCCGATACAAATGATATTGAAGAAGAATATATACGTCCGGTTCTAAAAAATCCAGCTAGATTAAAATCATATGATGCAGAAACAGACATAGAAGCATTTTGTTGCCATAGAAGTAAAAGAGAATTAGAAGAGTTGGGGCATGAAGGGGCACTTACTTGGATAGAAAAGTTTGAACACATAAATAATGGCGTTGGAAAACCACTTCCAATTGCATTAAAAAAATCTGGGTGTTATTGGTATGAAATGGATGATGCGTCAAGAGCTGATTTTGTTACGGCATTGAATCCTGACAAAAGGTTGTTTGTAGCAAAATTTCAGGAAAGAACTTTTGTGGATCAGCGTTTTACTAGAATGTTATTAAAATCTGAAAGGATTAATTCTGATTTGGTACATGCTGTTTTGAATTCCATATATGGAATGTTTGCAATAGAAGCGATAGGATTCGGAAGAGGGTTGGGAGTGCTTGATGCAAGTAGTGCTAGACTGAAAAATATGTATATGATAGATATTGATCAAATATCTCAACCGGATGCGGAAGAGATTATTAGACTATTTGATATTATTAAGAACAGAGAAGTTATGGATATTGAAGATGAATTAAAAGATCCGGCACGTAGAGAGTTCGACAATAAAGTACTTCAATCAATTGGGGCGCAAGATTTATATGATAAAATAAGGGATTCTCTTTTATCACTTCAGCACACAAGACATTGTATAAAATGAAAAGGGAGTTATGAAATATGGGGAAAATTACACAGCAAATAGTTGATATATTATCAAAGTCAAATGCACTTCCAACATTATTTGTTGGCTCTGGTCTTTCAAGAAGATATTTAGGGCTTCCAAAATGGGATGAGTTATTGAAAATATTTGCAGATTATCTAGATAAACCATACGGCTATTATGTATCAGAGGCGAAATTGGAGATAAATGGTAATGAAGATATGTTACTTCCTGTGGTTGCTACAAAAATAGAAAAAGATTTCAATCAGGTGTGGTTTCACAGTCAAAAATTTGAAGAACAGCGAGAAGAGTATGATAACGAAATAAAATTAGGAACATCTGCATTAAAAATAGCAATGGCGGATTACTTTAAAAAGAATAGTAGTAAGCTATCAAACAGATATAGTGCAGAGATAGAAAAATTGAAGAAAATTGGGAATAAACATATAAGTAGTATAATTACAACAAATTATGATCTCTTTTTTGAAAATTGTTTTGGAAGTGATTTTCAGACATATGTAGGACAAAACGAACTATTATTTTCACAGTTATTGGAAATGGCAGAAATATATAAAATACATGGATGCTGTATGAAACCATCTTCAATTATTATTAACAAACAAGATTATCATAATTTTATCGAAAAAAGTGCGTATTTAAGTGCCAAGTTATTGACTATATTTTTGGAAAATCCTATCATTTTTATAGGATATAGTCTTAATGATGCAAATGTGAGAAGAATATTATCATCAATAGCAGAGTGCCTTGAAGAAGATCAGTTGGAAAAACTGAAAGACAGATTAATATTTATTGAATGGAATGATACTGATGAAGAAGATACAATATCTGAAAAAACATTTACCTTTGAAAATGGCAAAAGTATCACAATGAATGGCATTTATTTATCGGATTATGGAGATTTGTATGATGCAATTTTATCAAACAATGTTAAATATGAAGTAAAGAAATTGCGAAGAATAAAAGAACAACTTTATGAACTAGTAAAAACAAATAAACCAACTGATAAATTATATATAGCGACTGGATTAGAAGATACAAATGATGATATTGATTTTGTGGTGGGAGTTGGAGTATATAGTAAATTTGGACAAGTTGGATATAAGGGATTAAGTTTAAATCAATTATATAGATATGTATTAGGACAATCAGATCTTCAATATGATGATAATATGCTATTAGAACAGACAATACCGGAATTATATAATGGAAAGTCAGTGCTACCAGTATGTAAGTTAGTTAACAATTGCGATAATATAAAACATATAAGTGAGAGAGCAAAATGGTGCATGAAAGATTCATTAATGGATTTTTTGTCAGATAATCAAAAAGAACAGGTAAAAAAAGGTTATTTTAAAATGGAGTTGTCTATGCTTAAATATTATGAGTATAATAATTTAAGTAAGACATTATCAAAAATACCATTAATGAATCCAAATGAAATTGATCCGGATGAGTTATATAGTTTCATTGATAAAGCATTAAAAGATGACTCAACATTATTAAGTTTAGATAAGGCTATAAAAAATAATCAATCTGATTCTGCTATGAGAAAATGTATAGCTATATGGGATTGGATAAAATATCATAGGGCTGCAGAAAGCAATATGAAGATACTTATAGAGCAGGATAATGGCTAAGTTAAAGGTTAAAAGAATAAAAGGCTATAATACCAATGATGTAAAGTATTGAGCATTGTTTATTAAAATATATTTCACTGGGATTAGATTAGGATATATTTGCTTTTTTATATGAAGATTCTGATTACAAACTTATGAAAAATTTGGTTGTAAGACATGTGGCATTATAGAGGGGTATAAAGTGAGGTTTAAGTGATTAGCAAAAAAGAGGAAAGGTGATTTCAACGTGGCAAAGAAAAAGAAGCGAAAATCAAATAAGAAAACATCTGTTGCTAAAGTTAATATTCAGGAACTACAGGAATCAAGAGATGGTGGTCAAATTGCATTGAAAGGATACTCTTATCAGTTTCTGTATTCGTGCAATTTAATTTTATCAGCTGATGCTAATACAACCTTTACTCTTGAAGGAATTGAAGATATCGACTCTGTAAAATATAGTGATGATAGTAAAATAATTACGCACATCCAGCTAAAGTACTCTACTCAACGGCAAGACGCAAGTTTTATGGATAGTGTATTAAAAAACTATCTTGAAGCATACTTGATTGATAAGAATAGGTACTTTAAGCTGGTGTATGATTTCTCCGTTGCAACCGGGAATTTAAGTAAATTGTTTTTAGGAAATCTTGATAAAAATTCTAAAGAATTCTGGAAAACTAAAATCAATGCCATAAAAAAGGAGACTCCTTTGTGGAATTGGAATGATTTTGATTTCGAAGATTTTATCAAACGGTTATCCTTTGAAAATGTAAAAAAAGATTTTCTCGAAAAAAGTATTGAGGATTTGTTAATAAAGAATTTTGAGATTAATACTGATAGTATTTCGTTATTCGCTAACAGTATAAAATTATTATGCTTTGATAAAATGGAGAATCGAGGAGAAATTTCTTATCGAGAAATAACGCAGTGTATTGAAAATGTAAAATTCGACATAAGTAAAGGGCCTCAAAATCCAGCTCATGCGTGGATCCAAAGACTTCGATTCTCAAAATCTGATGAATATTTTTCAGACTACTATGAAGGAAAAAAAGCTACACCTTCAGATATTGCAAATAATTTACCTGTGGTACGACCAATTATCGAAAATGAAATAATTGATTCTATTGAAAAAAACACAATTACCATTATCAAAACATCCAGTGGGCAAGGAAAAACCACGCTTGCATTAAGAGCAATATCATTATTAAATGATGAATATACACCTTATCAAATTATAAGATGTAACAACAATGCGGAGTTAGGGCATATTGTTGAGTATTTTCGTATGCGTACGCGAATAGGTGAAAAGCCGCTTATTTTACTTGATAATCTAGATGCTCATTTAAGCGAATGGAATTTATTGGCTCAACTCATGCAAACAGGTGTAACATATCATTATAAATTACTCATTACTTCTCGCGAAAACGACTGGTATAATTATGGTGGTGACATAAGTAATCTTCATCATTTGCAAATTATTAAACCTATACTAAATGAAAAAGAGGCTGAGAACATATATAGTGTTCTCAAAAAAGAGGGAAAGTTGCATGGAGATATTACTGATTGGAAAAATGCGTGGTCAAAGATTGCAGGACGTCAACTTCTTATAGAGTATGTGTATCTTTTGACTCATGGCGAGATGATTAACGAACGAATTTCTGCGCAAATGAAGGAAATTGGTAACGCATCGGCAGGAGGAACCAAATTTGAAATTCTCAGAAAAGTTTGTTTTGCTGATGTGTGTGGTATTAAGCTTGAAACAAAGTCTCTAATTAGCAATTTGACTGTTAAAACCGATTTAGATATTGGTGAGGTACTTAAAAGCTTGGCTGATGAGTTTTTGGTACATATTAGCTCGGATGGCGACTATATTGAGGGGTTGCATCCTGTACGATCGCAGCATATTATTAACCGATTACATGAATATATTCCTCTTGATGAGACTGCTCTTTCTATTGCAAAGATTGTATCTGATTCAGATATATCAGTTTTGTTTTCTCATTATCCGGAATTCGATTTTGACAAGAATAAATTTTATGCTAAAGTTGTTAATATGTGGTTATGTGAATCGGACTTATCATGTTTTGTTCAAGCAATTCGTGGTGCTTTTTCGGGAAGTGTAATGCGGTATTTTCAAACGAATAAGGCAATGTTTGATGACGCGTATGAGCATGGTGGATTAATACTTGTGGCAACAGAACTTTGCCCCTTTGCGGCCTTTAAAGATTATGAATACGAATTGAATACCCTAGAAAAGATGTCTGAAATGATGCCAGATAATACTAATATTCAGCACATGATCAAATTACGTGATTCAATCCCTAATTTTAGAACTTCAAAAACTGACATTTATTGCTTGAGTTCGGCCTTATATTTAAAATTAAAAGAAATTGATTTTACGCACATTGAAGATGTAGAATCGTATGCCGTTATTGTAGATTGGCTTTACAATATTGATCATTCGATGAATTTATCATCAAAAATCAATTTGAATGATTTGTGGGACAAGGTTGAAAACTATTCGATTAAAGCTGTATCATCATTAATGTATTCAACTTTTTGTGGAAATGAAGAAGAATACAACGAGTTTGTAAAAGTCAATTTTATGAGGATACTTGACTATCTCAAATGTAAAACCAATTCTCACAAGATTCAAGTTAGTGATGATAATAAAAAAATAAAGGTCGAGTATTTACTTAGAACAAGTGATATAAAAAAGAGCAATAATGAAAGTGTTTCAAGGCTGACAGATATATGCCGCACACTTCCCATTTTCGAAACATATTGTGCGGATGCTATCAAGCCTCAAATTGATTTACTGGAATCCTATCAAATTCCTAATGATGCACACAAAGAAATGCCCAAAAGGAACATAATTATTACTTTTCATCAAGAGTTTAATGGTTTATGGTTGAGAACTATAGAAAGTAATTATGAGTTTGATACAGTATATGCATGGATTGAACATTGGCTCGATGTTCGTAAATGTGCGTGTGATTTGTTGGCTGCAATTTCTGCATGTTTACACAAATTATTAGGTAATAGGAAACTTGGTAATGCTGCTAGTATATTTGACACTTTACATAATCGCTATAACAATATGATGGTTGCACATTTGTCATATCCGAGAGAAAATCGTCCGTTTGAAGAGAATCCTCAAATACCGAAGTTATTTACTAAAGCGAAACGAGATTACTTTGATGGCATCGAAAATTTTGCAGACCAATTAATTGGTTTTATAAAAAAAGAGGAACCGGCGAAGCGCTTGGTGATTTATAACTTAAAAAAAGCTCTAGCAGCGTTACCAAATGTTCAGCAATTTTTTGATGATATTACATTGGATGATGAACACCAGAGAAAACATATAGAACTATGTGCCCTTGAAGACAGAGTTGGTATTGAGGTATATATGTGTTGTGAATACTACTTATCTCATATGCCTAATAATAATTACAACAAATACCAAGTTAAAGGCTGGTTTTTATCATCCCGGAAAGCAGAAATAGATGAGGTCAATAGTGTAATGACGGAATTAACGAACTCATACGATGCTGTGTTACCTAAAAGTTCGCATTTTGACAATACATTTATGTGTTATCCAATATTGCTAAGAAAATTTGACCCAGCAAATGAGGAGATGATGAATGATTTCCTAATTAATGCTATTCCATTTGCGGAATCACCATATGATTATTTGATCTTATTGCTGACAAACGATATCGGTGAAATTATCCCGAACGCACTTAAGTTTCCTAAAAAGGCATTTCAATATATTTACAATGCCATTAACTTAGGGGAGGAAGAAGAAATGGATCCTTTAGCTTCTCCATATCCTATTGAAGTAACGCAAAAGATGTTAGATTGCTTTGAAGGTGAATATATTCTTCAAAAACAGAAACCGATAAATATTTGGCTTGGTCGTATAGCAGATATAGGTGAGGAATTATGGATGTATTCTAAAAATCGCGAATATCTTATTGATGAAGAAGATAGGCATTATCTTTCTGATAATCTTGATGAGATAAAGAAACGAATTGATGGAATATTAAAAGACATAGAACCAAATGTAAGTCAAGATATATTATCAATGGTAAAAGAACTGTGCTCCATGGTTTATCAAGGTAATTTGTTCGATGATAAAAACTATAATCAATTGATATCATATATTCAAACAATTGGTGAAATCTGAATAAAACTACTGGATTTTGCCCACAAAAACAATGTTGTTATTGGTTCGAATAATTATTTATCCTCATGTATACTCCTACGTTTAAGAGAGAAAAATGATGGGAATTTTAGTGATGTGCCATAGAAACAACAAAATATAGAGATTTAAGATGACTTTGCAGGAAAGTTATATTTTCAACTGAGAATTTTTTATATGTAAAAGTGTCTTGGGAGTTTGAAAAATAGGAGATTGAAAGGGAGTATCCCAAAGTTTGTGTAAACCTCCAAACTGATGTAAGATAAAATTA